>Ga0247727_10000568_pt1 | contig 90648 bp, 77 predicted proteins | sample WisWelCaveWW1625_FD_202498 | JGI IMG/M metagenome (GOLD analysis project Ga0247727, IMG submission 202498) | Biofilm microbial communities from Wishing Well Cave, Virginia, United States - WW16-25 | ecosystem: Environmental > Aquatic > Deep subsurface > Groundwater > Cave microbial mat | place... | reverse complement strand
CCATTTCACTTCAGCCACGTTTTTATTATCCATTGTCATGGTAAAAATGGAATCGCCATCCGTTTCCGTCACAGTCCATTTGCCGGTTTGCACATAGCCCGGATTTTCCGGCACGGTGATGTTGAACTCTCCGTTTTGCGCCAGCAACCAATATTGCTCACTGCCCAACGGAGTTGCAAAAGTCCAGGTGCCCCCCATCTTCGGATTTTCTTTTTCCGTTTCTTTTTCATTATCCGATTTACAGGAAATGGCGATTGCACCGAGCGCGAGAAAAATGAACAAATACGTTTTCATGATTCGATTTTTTTCTTTCTTCTGACTTCTTTCTTCTCACCTCTATTTATGAAGTTTGATTTCCATATCCTGCTCTCCTCTTTTCTGCACCAGCACAAGCACTGAATCCGAATGCTGCTTAATGTTCCACAGCATTGGAGTGGCGTTTGGTATGTCCATTGTCATTTCGAACATCGAATCTGTTTCGGTCACCTTCATGGTCCACTTGCCGGTTTGTTTGTAATCCTTCTGCTCCGGCATGGTGATTTCATAAACGCCTCCGTCCTTCATTTCCCAATACTGATTCATTCCCATTGGGGTGGTGAAAATCCAGGCACCTTGTATTTTGGGATTTTCTTTTTCTTTTTTCGATTTGCAGGATGATGCTACGGCAATGAGTGCGAGTAAAATGAACAAGTACGTTTTCATGTTTTGGTCTTTTTTGGTTTTTTGAAATTTGATTATTTGATTGATGATTTTGTTTTTTTTGCTCATTGCACATTGAACACTGCTCACTATTTCCTGAATCCTTTGGCCATCTTTCCGAGCGCTCCCATCTTCGTCATCCCCTTCATCATTTTTTTCATTTCATCAAACTGTTTGATAAAACGATTGACTTCCACGATGGTGTTGCCGCTTCCCTTCGCGAGGCGCAGGCGTCTGTTACCATCGAGCAACTCAGGATCTTCGCGCTCGCGCGGTGTCATGGATAAAATGATCGCTTCTATTTTTTTGAACTGATCCTCGTTCACATCCACATCCTTCATCGCTTTGCCCATGCCGGGTATCATGCCCATCAGGTCTTTGATGTTTCCCATTTTTTTTATTTGCGCCAGCTGATTGAGAAAATCATTGAAGTCAAATTTTTCTCTGCGGATTTTTTTCTGCAGAATTTCATTTTGTTTCTCATCAAAATTTTCCTGCGCTTTTTCAACAAGGGAAACAATATCACCCATGCCGAGAATCCGCTGCGCCATCCTCTCCGGATAAAACACATCGAGCGTATCCACCTGTTCGCCACGGCTTACAAATTTGATCGGCTTCGCAACCGTGTACTTGATCGAGAGCGCTGCACCACCGCGCGTGTCGCCATCTAACTTCGTGAGCACAACACCATCGAAATCAATTACGTCATTAAAAGTTTTGGCAGTGTTCACCGCGTCTTGCCCTGTCATCGCATCCACCACAAAAAGTGTTTCGTGCGGTTGTGTTTTCTTTTTGATGGATGCAATTTCCTTCATCATCTCCTCGTCAATCGCGAGGCGCCCTGCGGTATCAATGATCACGGTGTTATATCCGCGCATCTTCGCCTGCTCAATGCCGTGCTGCGCAATCTCCACTGGATTTTTATTTTCCAATTCGGAATAAACTTCCACTTCAATCTGCGAACCGAGAACTTTCAATTGCTCGATAGCCGCTGGGCGATACACATCGCATGCAATCAACATCGGAGAGCGTCCGCGTTTTTGTTTCAGATAATTTGCCAGCTTCGCACTGAAAGTAGTTTTACCCGAACCCTGCAAACCGGCAATCAAAATCACATTGGGCGATCCGGCAATGCTGATGTCAATGTTCTGCCCGCCCATCAGCGAAGTCAATTCATCATTCACAATCTTCACCAGCAATTGCGAAGGCGAAATGGCGTTCAGCACATTTTGCCCCATCGCTTTTTCGCGCACCGCATCCGTAAAATCTTTCGCGATTTTATAATTCACATCCGCATCCACGAGCGCTTTGCGGATTTCTTTGATCGTGGAAGCCACATTTATCTCTGTAATGCTTCCATGACCTTTCAGCGTTTTTATCGCCCGGTCTAATCTGTCGCTTAAATTTTCAAACATTTTTTCTTACGTATCAGTAATAAGTTAATCGAATCACATTCGCAAGATATTTGCTCAGACGAATCACCTGTCTCGTGTAGCCATACTCGTTGTCGTACCAAACATACAGCACAACATTTTTTCCATCCGCAGAAATAATCGTTGCCTGTCCATCTACCACCGATGCATGCGGATTTCCCACCACATCACTCGAAACCATTTCGTTTGACGTGGAGAATTCAATCTGCTCAATCAAATCTCCTTCCTTCGCAGATTTTTTCAGGATGGCGTTAATTTCTTCTTTGGTGATTTGCCTTTTCAACGTGAGGTTCAGAATCGCGAGAGAAACATCAGGAGTAGGAACACGAACCGCGTTGCCTGTGAATTTTCCCTTCAAACTTGGAATAATTTTCGCAATCGCGCTCTCCGCACCAGTTTCGGTGATTACCATATTCAATGCAGCGCTTCTTCCTCTGCGATATTTTTTGTGATAATTATCGAGAAGATTCTGATCATTGGTGTAAGCGTGAACCGTTTCCACATGTCCTCTTTCAATCCCAATACTGTCCTCCACAACTTTTATCACCGGAATAATTGCATTCGTGGTACACGATGCCGCAGTAAATATTTTTTCTGATTCTAAATTCAATGTGTGATGATTCACACCATGAACAATATTCGGAATATCACCTTTACCGGGGGCGGTTAGTAAAACTTTGTCTGTTCCTTTTGATTGCAGATGCAAAGAGAGTTTTTCACGGTCGCGCCAAACTCCGGTGTTATCAATTACTAACGAATCTTGAATCCCATATTGCGTGTAATCAATTTCATCAGGTCCATCTGCATTGATCATCTGAACCACATGACCATTAATGATCAATTGCCTGTTTTCATAATCTTCCACAATTGTTCCGTGAAATTTGCCATGAACAGAATCTCTGCGCAATAAACTCGCACGCTTCGCCATATCTGTTTCATCCAGTTTTCCCCGAACAACAATTGCGCGTAAACGCAGTTGTTCACCTTTTGCTGCCTGTTCAATCAACACCCGTGCAGCAAGCCGACCAATTCTACCAAAACCATAAAGGACCACATCTTTTGGTTTCAGATGCAATTTATCCTGTCCAATTATTCCACGAAGTTTATCGGATGCAAATTCATCCATGCCGGAATATTTATTTCCTTCCTCCAGCCATTCGCTCGACAATCTTCCGATATCAATTCTTGAAGGTGCCAAATCAAGTTTTGCAATTGCGTTGGAAATCTCCAGAGATAGTTGAACTGTAATTGCTTTCTTGTGATAGTCTCTCGCAGAATGATGATATTCCAAAACTGCGCTGTGGCTGGCGTCAAACAGCGGTCTGCGAAAAAGTACCACCTCCACAGAATGATCAAGCCAAAGAATACTGGCTGTGGTGATTAACTCAATCGCTGCTTTTTCATCCAGTATCCATTCATTCAGTTTCAATTCGTACTTTTTATCCACCTGCGCTGCTGTCATGATTTATGTTTTGAATTGAATGGATAATTTTTTTGCGCTGCGAAAATAAAATAAATGATTCCTGCTTACTATAATGGCGGCAGGGATAATAAAAGAAAAAGGGCAAATATTAAATGCCCTTGTATGAAGATTTGATTTTCTGCGGATTGGGAACCGGAGAGAACGATGAAGCACGATGGTGCTTCATCGTTCCGGTTTTTTTTGGAGAATTTAGTTGAAGAGTAAGGGTTTAATCAATAAGCAAAATTTTTGTTTAGTAAACTTAAGCATTTAAAAATCCAATTAGCAACTTAGCACGATTATTTGTGCGTAACTTGTTGAGCGCTTTATCGCGTATCTGCCGAACTCTTTCACGTGTCAATCCGAAACGCGATCCGATATCTTCCAGAGAAATTGAATTTTCCAATCCAATTCCGAAATACATTTTTACCACATCCTTCTGCCTTTCTGTCAAAGACGAAAGCGTGCGGTCAACTTCTTTGCGCAGAGATTCAAAAAACTCAAGATGAGTGTCCGCATTTTCGGAATTCGGATTTTCCATAATTTCCACCAATGTGCTCTCATCATTTTCTGAATTGATTGGTGCATCCATCGAAATATGACGAGATGCAACACTCAGTGTATTATTGATTTCGTCTATTTCGATATGAAGCAATTCAGAAATTTCTTCAGAGGTTGGTTCTCGCTCAAATTCCTGTTCAAGAAATGCAAATGCCTTGTTAATCCGGTTTAGTGAGCCTACTTTATTCAGTGGTAATCTTACAATGCGTGATTGCTCGGCAAGTGCTTGCAAAATTGATTGGCGAATCCACCAGACAGCATAAGAAATAAATTTAAAACCACGCGTTTCATCAAATCGCTGTGCCGCTTTGATCAATCCGAGATTGCCTTCGTTAATCACATCGCCTAATGTCAATCCCTGATTTTGATATTGTTTGGCGACAGAAACAACAAAACGCAAATTTGCCTTGGTAAGAGTTTCCAGCGCATCCGTGTCGCCAGTTTTGATTCGTCTTGCCAATTCGACTTCATCTTCCGCAGTAATCATATTCACTCTTCCGATTTCCTGCAGATATTTTTCGAGAGACTGACTCTCGCGGTTAGTGATAGATTTAGTAATCTTTAATTGTCTCATAACAGGTGGGTTGAAAATTGAAAATAACGTTGGTAGCCGGTGAGGGACTCTCTCTTTTCCCTTATAGTCAAAGATATACTAAATGATTTCGCACGAACAAAGCATTTCAAGAAAATATTTTCAAGCCAACTTTTTGATTCCGCATTTGTAAGCTCACCAATTGAAAAGCAGGTTTGAGAAATAATAAAAGAATGAGATTTAATAATATGAAATTCTGCGGCTACCTTTTTTTACTTAAACTTGCGCCATAAGTGAAATAATGATTATACATTAAGCATGGCGAAGCGGAAGAAATTTCAATTGGATTACACAATTAAGTCATCACCGGCAATATTGTTCGATTTTGTGTCTACCCCATCCGGATTAGCACAATGGTTTGCTGACCGTGTTGACCAGATCGGGAGTGAATTTATTTTTGATTGGGACGGAAATGAAACCCGCGCAATCCTGGTGGATGGCATTGAAGAAGAATTTGCCCGCTTCCAATGGAAAGGTGGAAACAAAGATGAATTTTTTGAATTCCAGATAAGCAAAACAGAAATTTCAAATGATACCGTACTCAGCGTCATTGATTTTTGCGATGAAAAAGAAGTAAAGGATCAACAGCGTCTGTGGGATTCACAAATCAAAACGCTGATGCAGCGCATCGGCAGTTGATCAACTCAGGCTTTGCAAAATAAGCGCATACGTTTCGCTCCCTCTTTCTGTCAGATTTCCTAAGTCCTTCAACTCAAACTTTGCTGCGAGTTTGATGAATTTTTTTTCTACCATTTGATTTTGAATGCTTCTGATACTTTCAGTAGTAATCAAAATATATTCCGGGGATTGAATATCATGATTCCATTCGTTCAAAGCAGTGCAGAAAAAAATACTTTTCCCAACAACGGATTGAAGATTTGATAACAAATTTGATTCATATTTTTTTTTCTCTTCACCTGAAATATGGAAAGTAAAAGAATAAAAATGTCCCCACCACATCATGCTTCTGAAAGCGAATACGTTTTCGCGATTGAATAATCTCGGAAAATCCATCACTACATACGGAAGTCCTTTAAAATTTTCCCCTTTCGAAATTTTTACGCTTTCTATCTCGCAACCTTTCGGAAAATCAAACTGTCTGTGAACCGGTAATGATTTCATTTGAAGATGAAGTTGACCGAACAACCCGAATATTTTTTCAGTGGCCATCTTTTTCAATTCAAAGAATTCAGTGTTCAATAACAACTGTAATTCCGCTTCCGAAAACAATACTTTTGGTTCTTGCTGCATAAACATTTGCTAAGCTAAGTGAAAAAAATAGACAGCCTTATTCTCCAGTCATTTGTGGGTCCTTTCATTCTGACTTTCATCATCACGATGTTCATTTTTGTCATGCAGTTTCTTTGGCTGTATGTTGACAATCTCATTGGTTTTGGATTGGAAACAACCATTATTGCCCGGTTAATTTTCTATTTCTCTGCGAGCATTGTACCGCTTGCCTTGCCTCTGGCAATTCTTCTTTCATCCATCATGACTTACGGAAATCTTGCTGAGTTCAATGAGTTGACCACTATGAAATCTTCCGGTGTTTCGTTAATCAGAATCATGAGACCACTTACCATTGCAGTTATCATTTTAAGTTTTATTGCATTTCTTTTTTCGAATTATATGATGCCTGTTGCGAGCTTAAAATTCAGGACATTGATTTACGACATCAGCAAGCAGAAGCCTACCATGAATATTAAAGAGGGTGTTTTTTATAAAGAAATTGAAGGATATGTGATTCGTGCGGAAAGCAAAGACGAAAACAACAAGGTATTATTTAATGTGATGATATACGACCATACAAGTGGTTACGGAAATGATAAATTACTAATTGCAAGAAAAGCTGAAATGTTATCCAGCGGAAAAGACAGCACTGGCGAACCACGATTTCTGGTTATGAATTTATTTGATGGCAGGCAGTATCAGGATGCAAAACCAAAGGGAAATGATAAAAAGGCTGCAAATGAATATCTGAGAACCAATTTCAAAGAATTTACCAAGGTGTTTGATCTTTCTCAGTTCCAAATGAAACGGACAGATGAAGAAGATTTTAAAGAGCATTACAAAATGCTCAATCTGAAACAGCTGGATGACAGAATAGATACTTTGTTAGACTGGAATCAAAACCGATATGGGGATTTGAAAGAAAACTTGAAACCATATTTCCTATTCGAGCGTGATGAATTCAAATCATATAATGAAAACAAAATCAAACTATCTGATCAAAATTCCGATCTTCATTCAGCGTTAAAAGCAGAATCCGGTAATTTATTTCTGACCTCCATTTCAGTTGATAAAAAGAAAAATGCGGTGGTACGCGCACTGAGCTCTGCCAGAAACGTGAAAAATTTTATCCATACCAACTGGAGACAAACCGAAAATAATTTCAGTCAGATTATCAAATACAAAATCGAGTGGCATAAAAAATTCACACTGTCGATTGCCTGCATTGTTTTGTTTTTTATCGGTGCACCTTTTGGTGCTATCATCCGGAGAGGTGGTTTCGGTTTGCCTTTTCTATTTGCCATTATTTTTTTCGTCATCATGCATGTGACCTCCATCATCGGAGAAAAATTAGCCGAACAGGAAGTGTTGAGTCCGTTTGTCGGAGTCTGGCTTGCCACTTTTGTTCTTACCCCAATGGGAATTTTCTTCACAATCAAAGCAAGAAATGATTCAGGATTATTTAATCTGGATTGGTATTATAAAAGTCTGGAGCGAATATTCAACCGCCTCTTTAATTCAAATTCCAATTCGTGAAAAAAATCATCCGCGATCACAGTTGGTTCTATATCCTCTTTCTGATTTTTATCATGACCGGAACCATTCATTTATTGCTGACTTCGAAAGGAGCGCTTGTTCTTTGGATGAATCAACGACATACTTCATTTCTTGATTGGTTTTTTGTCAACGCTACCAGATTAGGCGAGGGAATCGTTTTCGCTACAGTGATGATTTTTCTGCTGTTTATTCGTTTTCGTTTTTTTCTTTTTTTGGGAATATCATACGCAATGTCAGTCGGTATTACGCAATTATTAAAACATACCGTTTTTGATTCTATTACCCGACCATCAATATATTTTTCAAATGTCGATCTCTACGTAGTTGATGGAATTCAGCTTCACGGATCAAACTCTTTTCCGTCAGGCCACACGGCTGCAGCATTCGCGCTACTATTTTCGTTATCGCTGATCACAAAAAATAAATTGCTTCAGATAATTTTTTGTTCTCTCGCATTTGCATGTGCACTTTCCCGTGTATATCTCGCACAGCACTTTTTCGAAGATGTCTATACAGCATCATTGCTCTCTGTTTTTATTACCACGATGTTATTTTACTTTTTCTCTCCACATGGAAAGAATAAATCTTCATGGCTGGATAATTCAATTCTTAATCTTACCACCAAAAAATGATCCGCGTCATTAACCGATACTGTTATGCAGTAATCGCTGTTTTCGGATTGCTGTTATTTATTCCATTTCTGGGAACAACTCCTCTTTTCGATTGGGATGAAATCAATTTCGCAGAAGCTGCAAGAGAAATGATTTTGACAAAAGATTTTTTCACTGTACAAATAAATTTTCATCCCTTCTGGGAAAAACCTCCTCTCTTTATTTGGATGCAGGTTTTGTCGATGAAGGTTTTCGGGGTCAATGAATTTGCCGCCCGGTTTCCCAATGCCATTTTTGGAATTATCACTTTGCTCACCATTTTTCATCTCGCAAAAAAATATTTCAAATTGAGCATCGCCTGGTTTTGGATGCTGTTTTATGCAGCCTCATTCCTTCCTCATTTGTATTTCAAATCCGGAATCATTGATCCCGTTTTTAATTATTTCATTTTCATGTCTTTTTGGTTTTTATACCGAACAACACAAAACCGGACAGAAAATAATCTTGCTCCGTATTTATTGTCCGGATTATTTGCAGGGCTCGCTGTTTTAACAAAAGGTCCGGTCGGATTGCTGATCATTTTGCTTACGGCATTTGCTTACCTTTTCATTAATAAATTCAGGATCAGAATTTCATTCAAGGGTGTTGCGTCTTTCATTATAGTTTTTCTGTGCACTATTTTTTTCTGGTTTGGTTCTGAAGTCATTCGTAACGGCCCTTGGTTTCTTGTTGAATTCATCCATTATCAAATTCGCCTTTTTCTTGAGCCTGATGCTGGTCATGGCGGACCATTCTATTTTCATTTCATTGTTTTATTATTTGGTTGTTTTCCTGCTTCGGTTTTTCTCTTCGGTTCATTTGCCAAATCAACTGATGAAAATGATGTTACCAATAATTTCAGGAAACTGATGCTTATTTTATTGGCTGTGGTTCTCATTCTGTTTTCCATTGTAACAACCAAGATTATTCACTACTCATCGCTGGCTTATTTCCCTATTACTTTTCTTGCTGCTTTATCTGCTGATCGAATTTTAAAATCCGGGTTGAAAATTTCAATGAATATTTTCTTCGTACTTACGGGATTAATTTTTTCGGCTGCAATCGTCATGGTTCCTTTTTTATTTAATCATCCGGAAAAAATTCTACAATTCATTCATGATGAATTCTCCACTGAAATTTTGCTGGCTGATGTTCCATGGTCAGGAGCTGAAATTTTACCGGGCTTATTGTTGCTGATATCAACCATTGTTGTATTCCTTCTTTTTTCAAGAAAAAAAGTACGTTTAGCATTCACTTTACTTTTCATTCATTCGATCATTGTTATTCAGGCCTCTGTGATCATGATCGTTCCGAAAATTGAACTCCATTCACAACACGCAACGATTGAGTTCTATCAATCCTTAAAAAATGAGGATTGTTATGTCAATACGGTTGGATTCAAAAGTTATGCGCATCTGTTTTATTCAGGGAAGGAAAAATCACAAACTGAAAATTCTTTACTGCTGAATTATGTGAATCATCAACGTGAAGTGCAAAATAAAAATCAAGATTGGCCCGACAGCAAAACTTTTGATCAGTTGGAAAGAACCTGGCAACTAACTGGCGAGATTGATAAGAATGCTTATTTCGTTTCAAAAATCAGCAGTATAAAAAATCTGGAAGGAAGAAACGGGATCGTTGAACTTTCCCGGAAGAACGGTTTTGTATTTTGGAAAAGAGAGCCTCATTAAACAGAAGGCTTTTGATAGCGCCTCAATTTGATCATTCCCCATTTATGAAACCGATGTTCGAAACTTACTTTCAAAACACCCAGGCCGTAATAGGCGCTCCTGCGCAAATTAATGGAAGAGGCATCATCGAAATATTTTGTGGGACAAGTGACTTCAGCAATTTCAAATCCTGCCATAAAAATTTGTGACAGCATTTGATTATCGAAAACAAAATCATCTGAATTAGCTTCGTAATTAATTCCAAGCAGCACTTCGCGCGAAAAAGCACGATAACCTGTATGATATTCCGACAGTTTTTGATTAATCAAAAGATTCTGCGAGAAAGTAAGGAGGCGATTCGCAATATATTTTATGATCGGCATTCCACCCTTCAAGGCGCCTTTGCCCAAAATTCTTGAACCCAAAACAACCGGATACAATCCACTCGCAATGATGCTCGCCATTGCAGGAATCAGTTTCGGAGTGTATTGATAATCCGGATGCAGCATGATCACTATATCCGCCCCGATCTCAAGAGCTTTGCGGTAACAGGTCTTTTGATTGCCTCCATATCCTTTGTTCTGCTCGTGTTTAACGATGTGAAGAATTCCTAACTTCTTTGCAACTTCGAGCGTGCTGTCTCTACTCGCATCATCCACTAAAACTATTTCGTCAACAATGTCATGGGCAATTTCATTGTATGTTTTTTCAAGCGTTAGCGCTGCGTTATAAGCCGGAAGTACTACAACTACTTTTTTTCCTGCATACATAACCTCAAGTTTTGCAGTAAAAATAACGGAATGAGATGCAGGAATTCTTCCTCTATTTTTGAGCGCCCGATGCAAATTCTTCAGCTCTGTAAAAAATTTCCTTATCCTGCAAAGGATGGCGAAACCATCGCAATTATGAGCCTCACCAAATCGCTAAAGAATGCGGGCGCAGAGATTACTGTACTATCCTTTAACACTCAAAAACATTTTGCAGAAACAAACAGCCTGCCTGACGAAGTCAAATCAATCGGAGAATTTCATTCAGTAAATATTGATACAAAAATTACCCCCCTTGGTGCGTTCAAAAATTTATTTAATTCCTCCTCCTTTCATATTAACCGTTTTGAATCAGAAGTATTCTCCGACAGGCTAAAAACAATTCTCACACTGCGTGATTTTGACATTATCCAATTAGAAGGATTAACACTTGCCTATTATTTACCAATAATTCGAAAATATTCAAAAGCGAAAGTGGTTATGCGCGCGCATAATGTGGAACATGAAATATGGCTTAGACTGGCTCATCAATCGATCGGATTAAAGAAATGGTATCTGAATTTACAAGCAAAGCGATTGAGAAATTTTGAAATTTTTCATTTGAACAGTTACGATGCGCTGGTTCCCATTACTGATCGGGATGGAGAAATTTTTCAAAATCTAGGCTGCCGTATTCCAATGCACGTTTCATCCACCGGCATTGACGCAGAAATTATTTCATCGAATCCTCGATCAAATGCAAATTCAGTTTTTTTTATTGGCGGCATGGACTGGATTCCGAACAGGTTAGGTGTAGAGTGGTTTATCAAAAAAGTTTGGAAAACTCTGCAATCAAAATATCCTCATCTTAAATTAAGTCTTGCCGGGAAAAATTTTCCGGCCGATTTAAAAACAGACCCTTCGCAAAACATTATTGTTTTCGGTGAGGTTGAAAATGCGCATGAATTTATTCGTGAACAATCCATCATGATAGTTCCACTCTTTTCCGGAAGCGGCATGAGAATAAAAATCATCGAAGGCATGGCGCTGGGCAAAGTGGTAGTATCTACTTCCATTGGCGCAGAAGGAATTCATGCCACTCATGAGGAAAATATTTTAATTGCGGATGATACTCATTCGTTCATTCATGCAATTGAAAAATGTATCACTGATTGGAATTCATACATCATGCTCTCACAAAACGCCCTTAAATTTGTGCGAGAAAATTTTGATAATCAAAAAATCGGCAGTGAGTTGCTGCGATTCTACCGTACACTCACGAATTGATGATCTGGCAAATATTTTTTTGGATATGCATTGGTTTAATGTTGCATTCCTATGTGCTCTTTCCGCTGATTCTCGAACTTTTTTCAAGAAAGAAAATGGAGAATGACATAGTTTATCTATCGATGGAAGAGCTGCCTCCTCTCACCCTATTTATGTCGGCATACAACGAGGAAAAAGTTATCCGGAAAAAAATAGAAAGCGTGATGCACTGTTCCTACCCGAAGCATCTTTTAAAATTCTTCATCGGTTCGGATTGTTCAACCGATCAAACGGTTGCAATTATCCGGTCCTTTCAAGCGGAATATTCAAATCTTATTCTTGAAAACTTTTCAGTGCGCTCAGGAAAATCATCGGTCTTAAACAAGTTGGTTGAAATGGAAAAGCAAAACTCCGCTTATGATGAATCCATTTATGTTTTCACGGATGCCAATATTATTTTCGCTCATGATACTTTATATCAGTTAGCGAAGCATTTTAAAAATCCGGAGATCGCTGTGGTAGGGGCAAATGTTTTACCGCTTAAAAGATCATCTGCTGGAATTTCATTTCAGGAATCATCTTATATAGAGCGGGAAAACAGAATCAAATATCAGGAAGGATTGATTTGGGGAAAGATGATCGGAGCATTTGGTGCGTGCTATGCCATTCGTTCAAGACGCTTCGCTCCTGTTCCTGAAAATTTTCTGATGGAAGATTTTTTTATCACGATGAACGCAATTATCAGCGGTAAAAACAAATCCATCAGCAACCTGAAGGCAATTTGTTACGAAGATATTTCCGAGGAAATATCAGAAGAATATAAACGGAAGATCAGAATATCAGCAGGTAATTTCCAAAACCTCTCGCGGTTTTGGAAATTGTTGTTCAAGCCTTTAACGGGTCTTGGATTTTCTTTTATCTCTCACAAAGTGATCCGGTGGCTTGGACCATTCCTCATCCTTTTCAGTATTATTTCTTCAGGGTTGGTGGCCGGAGAGAACAATTTTTATGCAACTATTTTTATCACACAATGCGTTTTACTGCTGATGCCACTCATTGATTTTATCTTGAAGAAACAGAAGATCGAAAATGTATTATTGCGTTTCATTTCGTATTTCTACCTGATGAACTTCGCATTGTTAGTGGGGTTTTTAAAATTTATAAAAGGAATTAGAACCAATGTCTGGCAACCAACCAAAAGAGTTTGAAAAAATCAAACTGAATAAAATTGAAGATGCACTGACGGATATCCGCAAAGGCAAACTTGTTATTGTGGTGGATGATGAGAATCGCGAGAACGAGGGTGATTTTATCACGGCAGCCCGAAATGTTACTCCGGAAATTATCAACTTCATGGCAAAATACGGCAGAGGATTAATCTGTACTCCTTTGGTTGAAGATCGTTGCGAAGAACTTGGATTGGAATTAATGGTTGGCGAAAACACTGCTCTTCATCAAACTCCATTCACAGTTTCAGTTGATCTGAAAGGCAAAGGAGTTACAACCGGAATTTCTGCAAGCGATCGCGCAAAAACAATTCTTGCACTCATTGATAAAAAAACACGATCAAAGGATTTAGGTCGCCCCGGGCATATTTTCCCGCTTAAAGCTTTGCGTGGCGGAGTGCTGCGAAGAGCCGGACATACGGAAGCTACGATTGATCTTGCGCGCCTTGCGGGTTTTGAACCTGCAGGAGTTTTGGTCGAAATCATGAATGAAAATGGTTCAATGGCACGCTTGCCGCAACTGATGAAATTAGCACGGCAGTATCATCTTAAAATTATTTCCATCAGCGATCTCATTCAATACCGAATGAAAACAGAATCCCTGATTACGAAAGAAGTGGAAGTTGATCTGCCAACGAAATATGGTCATTTCAAATTAGCTGCCTATAAACAAATCACCACCGGTGAAATTCATCTTGCATTGTTCAAAGGAATATGGAAAAAAAATGAACCTGTTCTTGTTCGTGTGCATTCATCTTGCTTAACGGGAGATATTCTTGGTTCTTTGAGATGTGATTGCGGTGATCAACTTCATTCCGCCATGCAGTTAGTAGAAAACGAAGGAAAAGGAATTGTTCTTTATATGAAACAGGAAGGGCGAGGAATCGGATTGCTGAATAAACTGAAAGCATACAAACTGCAGGAAGAAGGAAAAGATACGGTGGAAGCAAACCTCGCGTTAGGTTTTGGTATGGATGACCGTGACTACGGAATTGGTGCACAAATCCTTCATGATCTCGGTGTTTCAAAAATGAAACTCATCAGCAACAGTCCGCGCAAGCGTGCAGGATTGATCGGCTACGGACTCGAGATTGTTGATGTGGTGCCGATCGAAATTGCACCCAATGAACACAATCATTTTTACCTCACTACCAAGCGGGATAAAATGGGTCATGATATTCTCCAGACATTAAAAAAGAAAACCGCAGTGAAAAAATCTGCTTAGAAAATATCCGCTTCAAATGCATTGCTGAGAAACAACAGAATAAAAACAAGGTTGATCAGCACAATGGAAATCCTGATGGAACGAAACTTATCCTTGTTAAGCCATCTGTCCTTTTTTGAATTCTTGATATAAGTAGAAACGACTAACCCGATCAGGGGGATGAAAAGCAATATCAGATAAAGCATGACGGTTGGCATATTTTCAAAAACGCCCGTGAGCATTTCTTTTTCAAAAAAATAGTTAACACTTGCAGATAACCAAAAAAAGCATGCAGGAGTTATCATCAAGAAACTGTAGAAAATAATTTGTTGTGGGTTGTTACGGTGTAAATTTTTTCCCATTCCATTCCATTTTTCTGATGTGTTGTGAAAAATTGAACTTTTCGATTGTCATGTTTTCAATTGGATGATGCCAAGGTAAGTATTTGAATTCAATTTCCGAAGCCGTATAAACACTTAGTATTAAACAGTGATGATTTGATAATCACCACTTAACAACAGCTACTTGACGGCTACCCGGTCAAATTCCTTCAGCGGATTGCTTCCTTGAAGTTCGACATTGAGATAATGATCATCCAATAAAAGAATATCGAAATTTCGGGTTTGGAATGAAGTCAAAAAAATATTAACGGCAGAAAGATCAAAACAAATTTCTTGCTCCTCATTTTTCATCTTCGTTTGAACGACCAATTTATTATAAATCGTGCAACTTCAATTCCTGATTTTGTTCTGCCCGTTGTATTGGCTTCAACCACCTGTGCCTCGCCTGATTGTTTGGCGCGTATTACTGCCTCCTGAATTTTTTTCACGTCTTCGCAGGTAAAATAAATCCGCTCATCCGCTTTTTTCAAAAATTCTGATTTCATGTTAACGACTAACATGGAAACGCGTGGATTCGATTCATACACGTGCGAATAGGCCAGTAAACCGGTTGACATTTCACCCGCCATCTGCAGGCAGGCAAAATAAACCGAGCGAAAAGGATTTTGTGTCAGCCATTTATAAGGAACACTCACCATGCACTTGTCATCCGTCAATTCTTCAAGCCTCACCCCTGCCATCCATGCTGCAGGAAGTTTGCGAAACAAAAACATCCTGAACAAAAACGGGTTTGAAATCTTTTGGCGGAATGAGGACATGGGGCGAAAATAAGAACACACCCCCAACCCCCTCTCGCTTTCACTCAAAGAACCAACCCGCAGAGGGGGCTCCCGCTCCGTTCAGCATTTGCGGCTAACGATCAATTGTTTTGTCCTTATAACTTTTCCAAAAAAAAATTCTTCTTTCATCATTTAAGAAAAACTTCAAATCGCGCAAAGCCCCCTCTGCGCGAAAGCTTGCACGTTTGCGAGAGGGGGTTGGGGGTGTGTTCTTCTGCCCCCTCTGCGCGAAAGCCTTGTGCGTTTGCGAGAGGGGGTTGGGGGTGTGTTCTTTCCAACTCAAACCTGTAAGTTTGTTATTCATAAAAAAAAATCAACCCAAATGAAAACCTCCATCATCCTTTTTTTCCTGAGTTCACTCGCGATGAATTCTTTTTCTCAAAACTGCGATACTCAATTCTACCCCATGAGCACGGGAAATGAATTTGAGTTGTCATCATACGATGCAAAAGAGAAACTCTCTTCAAAAACACATTATACCGTTACCAACGGGCATTCAACCGCCAATGGTTTTGAAGCCCATATCAAAGTAGATAATTATGACGACAAGGATAAACTGACCGGAACCAATGAGATGAACATTTCCTGCACGGACAATACATATTATGTCGATATGGTTATGTATCTCTCGCCTGAAACGATGGAAGGATACGAAGGAATGGATGTAACCATTAGCGGTGACGATCTTCAGTATCCTTCTACTCTTTCTGTAGATCAAACACTTCCTGACGCAACGATGGTGGTGACCGTTACCAACGAAAGCATGCCCATCATGACCATCACCATGAACATCACCAACCGGAAGGTTGAAGCTGCGGAAAACGTAATTGTTCCTGCCGGTTCATTTGAGTGCATCAAAATGTCATACGATGCCAAGGTAACCATCGGAAACATTTTTCCGATCGTCACCAATATGCACGCTATTGAATGGATTCATTTCGGAAGTGGTATGATACGCAGCGAATCATATAAAGAAAATGGAAAACTAATGGGTTATACAGTGTTGAGCATGATTAAGAAATGATTTGCACTAAGTATCTGGTTGTTCAACCGGATGCCTAAATTTTCAAATCGTATTGTTTGATTTTCCTCGAGGAACAATTTATTTTATGCCGCTCTCTTTACCATGCAACAACTATTTGTTTTTTGTCTCGTCATCTTGTCAGAAATATCTGGTGCTCAAACAGGCGTAATTCACGGTGTGATCTCGGATAAAAAGAACGGACAGCCTCTGTCGTTCGCCAACATTGTTATTAGGGGAACAACGACCGGAACTACTTCAGACATAAATGGGAATTATGAATTGAAAAACCTGGAACCGGGATTATTTAGTTTGAGCGCCACCTATCTGGGATATTTGCCAGAAGAAATTTCGGAGATTTTGGTAACCAATAATAATCCTGCGATTATTAATTTCAATCTGACAACCGCATCGCAGACTATTCAGGATGTGGTTATTCAAACTTCTCCTTTTGAAGAAAATAATGAAAGCCCCGTATCACTGCGCACCTTAGGCATCGCAGAGATTGAAAGAAACCCAGGCGGCAATCGCGACCTCTCAAGAGTACTTCAGTCCCTGCCGGGTGTGGCTCCCGGGGTTTCTTACAGAAATGATTTGATCATCAGAGGAGGAAGCCCATCGGAAAACCGTTTTTATCTGGAAGATATTGAAACACCGAACATCAATCATTTTGCAACACAAGGTGCGAGCGGTGGACCGGTTGGAATGATTGACGTGAACTATGTGCGCGAAGTAAATTTTTATTCCGGTGCATTTCCTGCCCAGGCAAGTAATGCATTGAGTTCAGTATTGAAAGTAAATTTCAAAGAGCCGCGCGATGACCGTTTCGGAATTCGTGCAACTTTTGGTGCCACAGATTTTGGCGTTGCAGCGGAAGGACCGGTTTCGGATAAGTCAGGATTTTTTCTTTCTGCACGCAGATCTTATCTCAATGTATTATTCAAAGCTATCGGTCTTCCGTTTTTACCTACTTATCATGATGTGCAATACAAATTCAAATTCAAACCAAACGATAAAAACGAATTCTATACGCTTATGCTAGCTGCCTACGATTTTATCATCTTGAATACGGACGCCAATGAAACTGCCGAGCAGAGATATATCTTGAGGTATATACCCACCAATACACAATGGAACTATACCAATGGATTTGTCTGGAAACATTTTCATGAGAAAGGGTATTCCACTTTTGTTTATTCCCGAAATCTGCTTGACTTCAGCGCAGAAAAATTTGAAGACAATCTGGAAACAGATTCAAACCGTATTCTGAATTACACCTCGCGCGAAACAGAAGATAAAATCAGAATAGAGACGCAACAATATTTTTCAGCTTTCAAGTTGAATGCAGGAGTGAACTATGAATATGCCTCCTATTCAACCAACACGTTTAACAGAATTACCTCCTTAACAGGACCGATAACACTAAACTACGATTCCTATTTGAGCATGAATAAATTCGGGGCCTGGGCTCAATTGAGAGGAAGTTTAATGAAGGATAAATTTTCGTGGGGTGCCTGTGTTCGAACGGATGCAAATGATTACAATCAGCAAATGAAAAACCCGCTGAATCAAATTTCCCCGAGGGTTTCAGTTTCTTATCATCTTACACCTGCTTTGAATCTTAATGCAAATTCAGGAATTTATTATCAGATCCCTGCCTATCCTACTCTTGGTTATAGAAACGATGCCGGAAAATTGATCAATGAGGATAAGCTGAATTATATCCGCGCGATACACTATGTTGCAGGGTTATCATATAACTCTGCTTTCAACAGCCGCATTTCTGTTGAAGGGTTTTTAAAGCAATATGATAACTATCCATTTAATCTGAATGATTCAGTAACGCTTGCTAATATGGGTAGTGACTTTGGTGTGGTTGGAAATGCACCTGTTGATTCGCGTGGTGAAGGCAGGGCTTACGGTCTTGAGTTTTTGTATCAGCAAAAAATGTTCAAAGGATTTTACGGCATATTATCTTACACTTTTTTGCGAAGTGAATTCACCAATGGTGATCAAACTTTTGTTCCGTCCTCCTGGGATAGCCGTCATATTCTCAGTCTCACCGGTGGCAAACAATTTAAACGCAATTGGGAAGCCGGATTTCGCTTTCGTTTTGCCTCCGGCAATCCGTATACTCCCATTGACCAGAAGCAATCTTCGCTGATCTATAATTTCAATGTAAACCCGCGAGGCCAGCTTGAATATTCACTGGTGAATTCTCAGAGATTGAATGCATTTCACAATCTCGATTTCAGAATTGACAAAAAGTTTTTTCTCAAAAAAGTGAGTCTGAATTTTTATTTGGATATACAGAATGTTTACAATTTTCAAATACCCGCGCCACCGATTCTATTGGCAAAAGAGGATGCAAACGGGAACCCGCTTATTGACCCCAACGATCCAACTCGTTTTCAAACATCGGTGGTAGAATATTCTTCGGGTACAATTGTTCCATCTCTGGGCTTTATCCTTGAATATTGAGGCGGAAACTGACCTTTGTCATTTTATTGTCATAATTATCTTAGTCAACTTTGCATCGCTACGGGAAACATGAATTTTGCACTCCTGCTTCAAATGAAAAATCTTCCGCGTTGTTATTCTAAAGAAATGCTGCTAAGACAGTTGGTGAACATTTTATCCAAATTTACTTTTCCGTTTTTGTTATTCATCGGCCAGATTTCATTTTCGCAAACAGGAATTATTAAGGGACAAATCATTGATGAACGCGGAATGCCGTTACCTTTTGCCAATGTGGTGATTGCGGAAAACCTGATTGGAACAACCTGTGACAATCTTGGTTATTTCATTTTGGAAAATGTAGACCCCGGAATTTATTCTATCCGCATCAGTTATCTGGGATATGAGCCAAAAATCATTTCTGAAATTCAGATTTCAAATAATAATCCTTCCATTCATTATATCACTTTGTTCAAACAATACAATCAATTAGGCGAGGCAGATGTGAAGGCTTCTGCTTTTGAGGATAAGAACGGCAGTTACAATTCCATCAAATCTTTGGGCATCACTGAAATTGAGCGGGCACCCGGAGCCAATCGTGATCTTTCAAAAGTTTTGCAATCGTTGCCGGGAGTAGCACAGGGTGTTCGATGCAGAAATGATCTCATCATCCGCGGAGGTGGTCCATCGGAAAACCGTTTTTATCTCGAGGATATTGAAACTCCGAACATCAACCATTTTGCAACCCAGGGTGCCACGGGTGGTCCGATAGGAATGATTGATGTGAATTATATCAGTGATATAGAATTCAATACCGGAACAATTCCTTCGCAATATGGAAATTCATTAGGCTCGGTGCTGAAAATAAAATTTAAAGAACCGCGCGATGACCGGATCGGATTGCGGGCTACGGTGGGTGCAAGTGATTGGGGTTTGGCGGTGGAAAGTCCGATCACAAAAAAATCATCTTTCTTTTTTACTGCCAGAAGATCTTATCTGCAATTTTTGTTTGCCGCGTTGGATCTTCCTTTTCTGCCGACATACACCGATGCGCAGTATTTTGTGCAATACAAACACAACGACAGGGATGAGTTCTACACCATTTTTCTTGGCGCTTACGATGTTAATGCTTTGAATCTGACTGCGAACCAAACTGTTGACCAGCAATATATTTTGTCATTTCTTCCGGAGGACAAACAATGGAATTATACAAACGGTTATGTGTGGAAACATTTTTTCGGCAAAGGTTATTCCACCGTTGTAGCGAGTAGAAATTATCTGAATAACAGGTCGCAGAAATATCACGATAATGAACATCTTCCCAGCAAACTGCTGCTTGATTATTTCTCGACTGAAGCAGAAAATAAATTACGAATTGAAACCACGCAGTATTTTAATGACATCAGTTTTCAGGCTGGTTTGAATTATGAGCATGATGTTTATACAAATTCAACTTATCATAAATACACCAAATTAGAAAATATTGTGATAGATGAATTTGAAACCAAACTGAACGTCAACAAGTTTGGTGGATTTGCGCAGATGAATAAAAAAGCGTTTCAGGATAAACTTTCATTTTCTGCCGGCTTCAGAATGGATGCGAATGATTATTCGAAGATGATGAACAATCCGTTTGATCAACTATCGCCCCGTTTATCGTTTGCGTATCGTTTTTCACCATCATTTACTGCGAGCATAGCGGCAGGTACTTATTATCAATTGCCGCCTTATACTGTTTTAGGTTACCGTGACAGCACAGGAACTTTGGTGAACAAATCAACCGGTCTCCGTTACATCAATGCAAAAGATGTGGTCGCAAATATTTCCTGGCTCACTGATTTTTCGAGTATTATTTCTTTGGAAGGATTTTACAAACGCTTTTCCAATTACCCTTTTTTGCTCAGTGATTCAATTGCGATGGTGAACCGCGGAGATTATTTTGAAATCCTTGGCAACGAACCGGTTGATTCACGTGCAAAAGGATTTTCTTACGGATTGGAATTTCTTTATCATCAAAAATTATTGAAAGGATTTTATGGCATGGCTTCATATACGTATCTGGTCAGTCAGTTCACAGATAGAAATGAAAATTATGTTCCCTCTTCATGGGATAGTCGCCACAATATTGCGATCACCGCAGGAAAACAATTCAAACGTCATTGGCAAATGGGTTTGCGCTGGCGGTTCAGCAGTGGTCAGCCGTATACTCCGCTTGATTTGGCGAAGTCAAGTCTGATTTCAAATTATGATGTTGATCCAACGGGAATTGAAAACAACAGCCGGATGAATTCAACCATGCTCCCGGTGTGGAACAATCTTGATCTGCGGCTTGATAAGCGATGGTATTTTAAAAGCTGGAGTTTAAATGTTTACCTGGACATTCAGAATGTGTTCGACTTTGAAAGCGAACTTCCTCCGATTTTAGTTCAGGAAAAAGATGATCTCGGCAATCCGATTGTTGATCCGGAGAATCCTGATTCGTATCAAACCTATCTGCATTATTACGGAACAGGCAGAAGGCTGAACAGTATCGGAATTATTATTGAATATTAATTTCATGTACAAAACAATCACTTCCATTTAGCTTAACATTCATTTGTTTATTTCTTGATTCACAAGTTGAGGTATTTTTTGATCTACCTTTGGCGACCCTTTTAAGAAGCATATGGCTTCGCACAACACATTCAACGATAAAATAAAGTTTTCCGGATTACTGATCACACTCGGGATCATATTTGGTGATATTGGTACATCACCACTTTATGTGATGCACGCCATAATCGGCAATGATCCCGTATCGCCTGAATTAGTACTTGGCGGATTGAGCTGTGTTTTCTGGACGTTGACTCTGGTTACCACTTTCAAATATATTTTGCTCGCACTCAATGCAGATAACAATGGGCAAGGTGGAATTTTTGCGCTTTTTGCATTGGTCAGAAAATTCCGGGCAAAGTGGATGGTTTTTCCAGCTATTATCGGGTGCAGCGCTTTGCTTGCAGATGGTATTATTACTCCTGCCATATCAATTACATCAGCAGTAGAGGGGTTAACGCAGATTTCAGGAGGCATAGATGAACACATGGTCAAATGGATTGTGATCATCATCCTTGTAGTTCTTTTTGTTTTCCAGCAGTTCGGTACAAAAATTATTGGTAGTTCTTTCGGTCCGATGATGATGATCTGGTTTTTGATGATTGCATTACTTGGACTGAGTCCATTGTTGAATATGCCGGAAGTGTTGAAAGCGATCAATCCCTATTATGCCATCCGGTTGCTCTATCATTATCCTCAGGGATTTTGGTTATTGGGTGCTGTTTTTCTTTGCACCACAGGCGCAGAGGCATTGTATTCTGATCTCGGACATTGCGGTAAAAAAAATATCCGGATAACCTGGATGTTTGTTAAAATTTGTTTGCTCATTAATTATTTCGGACAGGGTGCATATCTGCTGCTGAATTATAACGGTAAAACATTTTCAGAAGCCAGCGTATTTTATGGAATGATGCCTGACTGGTTCTTGATTTTCGGCATTATCATCGCGACTGCTGCGGCTATCATCGCCAGCCAGGCTTTAATCAGTGGTGCGTTTACACTTGTGAGTGAGGCAATGAAATTGCAACTCTGGCCCAAATCAAAAATTGATTATCCAACAGATATTCGCGGACAGATTTATATCCCTGCTATTAATTGGTTACTCCTAACCGGATGTATTGTCGTGGTATTATACTTCACCAAATCCGCGAACATGCAGGCAGCTTACGGTCTTGCGATCATTATGGATATGCTCATGACATCAACCTTGTTGATTTATTATCTGTACACGCGGCACACGAATGTTATTTTATTAATCATTTTGGGATGGATTTTCTTTACAGTCGAAGTATCATTTCTGCTTGCCAGCATTAACAAAATACCACATGGCGGATGGTTTACATTGGTTGTTGCTTCGATGATTTCGGCAGTCATGTATGTGATGTATCGGGCAAAACAAATCCGAAACCGGCACACACCTTTTGTCCGTTTCGAAAAATATCTTCCTACTTTGATTGAGATGAAGAATGATCAATCCATCAGTAAGTATGCGTCCAACCTGGTGTATATGACCAAGAGTGATACACCGAATAAAATTGAAACCAATATCATTTATTCTCTCTTTAATAAAAAACCGAAACGCGCGGATACTTACTGGTTCGTTCATATCGATATTGTTGATGAACCGTTCGCGCAGGAATATAAAGTCTATCAAATGGGTGATAAGAATATCTGGTTTGTAAAAATCAGACTCGGATTCCGAGTACCGCATAAAATCAACAGTATGTTTCGGCAGATCGTGGATGAGTTGGTTGCGAATGGGGAAGTGGATATTACGAGCCAATACAATTCCTACCGCGCGCACAAAACTTCCGGTGATTTTCTATATATCCTTTTTGATTCTGAAGTTACCAGCGCGAGCGAATTGGCACCGATTGATCAGTTGGTGAAAAAGATTTATCGTTTTATCAAACGGCTTTCACTTTCTGATCCTGAAGATTGGGGTTTAGATTTGTCTCACACTAAGGTGGAAAAAATTCCGATCAGCGTTGCCCCTGAAACAAAATTTCATTTGAAAAGATTGAATTGATTTTTTGTGAAGAAGTTTATGATTCGAATTTCTATCCTTCTGCTCCTCATTACCACTAGTTTTTTCGAGTCAAACGCACAATACATCACCGAAGGTCCGCTATTCAAAAAAATAACTTCTGATTCAACTATCGTTTTTCTCCGTGTTCCCAATCATCAGTTTGTTACCATGGAAATCTCCACTGATTCTGTTTTTTCTTCATCCGCCTGGTTTGAAACCAATTTACTTGAACTGAAAATGTTCAGCGTTGATTTGAGTTTGGACAGATTGAAGCCCAACACTAAATATTTCTACCGGTTTTATGCCGATGAACTTCTTGATTCACTGAGAGGATCATTTCAAACTCTCCGGGAAAAAGAAAAGCCCTGACAAATATTCTTCATCAGGACTTTCTTATTTGAAAAAGATCATTTGTTTTTTAACAAATCGCGGATTTCTGCGAGTAGTTTTTCTTCATTGGTTGGCGCAGGTGGTGCAGCAGGAGCAGATGCTTCCTTCTTTTTCATTTCATTCATTGGTTTAACAATAAACATGAAAATGGCCAATGCGGTGACGAGAAACACAAACAGCATCTGCACAAAATTTCCCCAGCGCATGTAAACATCGCCTTTGATTTGAACTGCCCTTTGCGAGAAGTCAACACTGCCGAAAATCGGTGACAACAAAGGCATGATAATATCATTCACCAATGAACCGACCACCATACCGAATGCGGCACCGATAATTAAACCAACTGCGAGATCAATGACATTTCCTTTCATCGCAAAATCGCGGAATTCTTTTAGTACGCTCATGAAAAATTGCTTTTGGGGTTAATTAAATTGTCTGTGATTTGCATTATTTCGTTGGTAAGAATAAATGAAATATTACTTTTTTCTGTAAGAATTAAAAAAACTTCTGAATTGCATTTTTAAAACACCCCAGGTGGCTTCACTCACGATTCCTCCGCTCATTTTAGAAACCCCTTCCACGCGGTCAACAAATGTGATTGGTACTTCCTTGATTTTGAATCCAAGCTTCCATGCGGCAAATTTCATTTCAATCTGAAATGCATAGCCGATGAAACGGATTTTCGAGAGATCAATCGTTTCCAGAACTTTCCGTTTGTAACAAACAAATCCGGCAGTAGTATCGCGGAGAGGCATCCAAGTAATCATCCGTACATATACAGAAGCATAACGACTGATCAGGATTCTATTTTGAGGCCAGTTCTTTACTCCACCTCCCTGAACATAACGCGAACCAACCGCTACATCAGCACCATTTTCGCAAGACTGATAAAGCCTGATCAAATCATCGGGGTTGTGAGAGAAATCACAATCCATTTCAAAAATGAAATCATATCCTTTTTGAATGGCAATGTTGAAACCGTGAATGTATGCGGTTCCGAGACCCAATTTTCCAGAGCGCTGTTCGAGAAAAAGTTTTTCAGAAAATTCGCTTTGCATTTTTCTTACAATCTCCGCGGTGCCATCGGGTGATCCGTCATCAATAATGAGAACATGAAAATTTCCATCGAGAGAAAAAACCTTCCGGATCATCTTCTCGATGTTCTCTTTCTCGTTATAAGTCGGGATGATGACTAATTTGGAATTCATGCAATGGAAGAGAAATGCGAATTAACGCATTGATTTTTTATTTGCTTGTATCTGAGATTCAATATTCGTTGAGTTAAGCTGATTTAACGGTGCGAATAAATTCTCTGATCTTCTGTTTGGTGTGTAAAGGAAATTCGGCATTCAGCATCCAGTCAAAATATTGTGGCTCTCTGCGCCAGATTTCTTCGAGTGTCTTGTCTCTGTGTTTACCGAAATTGAAAAAGAGTTTTCCGTTTTCTTTCCGGATGCGCCTAGCGATGTCAACGAAATTTCCATCGTTGGTAAACTCTGCCAAAAAATCCATATCGTTCTTGATCGTGTCGCTGTAACGATCAAGTTGTGAAGCCAGCACTTCATAGGTTGCTACTGCATCAACTTCGGCACCATGTGCGCCTGTGAGTTCTTTTTCGCAATAAAATTTATAGGCTGCGGTCAGAGTCCGCGGTTCCATTTTGTGATACACCTGTTGCACATCAATTATTTTTCTTGAATCCAGATCAAATTCAAGTCCTGCGCGCAAAAGTTCTTCCACCAAAACAGGAATATCGAAACGCATGCAATTATATCCTGAAAGATCGCAGCCTTCCAAAAACGCAACAACCTCCGCAGCCAACTCAGAAAATTTTGGTTCGTTTGCTACATCCTTGTCATAAATTCCATGAATCTTGGAGGCATCTGCAGGAATAGGAATGGTTGGATTGGTTCTTCGCGTAAAAATCTCCTGAGTTTGATCAGGCAGGATTTTCACAATGGATATTTCTACAATCCTGTCCTGAGCGAAATTGACTCCGGTAGTCTCGAGATCAAAAAATGCGATGGGGCGTTGAAGATTTAATTTCATTTGGGGTTGGGATCTGAGGCGGCAAAGGTAGCCAAATCACTCAAGTCCAATCTGTCAAAATTCCCTGAGCTCATCATCAACAAATTATGATTCACCCACGACTGTTTTCGCAGATAATCATTTAGTAATCCGCTGTCATTAAAAACAAGCAACTGATCGTTTTGAAATGCCTGTTGAATTTCAACTTTACTGATTGCCGGAAGTTTTTTCATTTCCAAAGTATGCGGATTGAAATAAACAATGCCGACATCCGCCTGATCAAGTGAATGAGAATATTCGCTTAGAAATTTTTTATTCAAACTGCTGAATGTATGAAGTTCAATGCACGCGGTGAGTTTTCTTTCAGAAAATTGTTCTTTCACCGCGGCAATCGTTGCTTTCAGTTTTGATGGTGCGTGAGCAAAATCTTTGAACACGGAAGTAGATTCATTTGCCGCCAACAACTGCAATCTGTTTGATGCTCCGCTAAAAGATGAAATGGCTTTCAAAAATTCCTGATCCGTCAATCCGCAGAGTAGACAAACCATTCTTGCTGCCTCAATATTCTGAAGATTGTGTTTCCCGAAAACTTTCAGCGGAATTCTATTTTCTCCTGAGCCCAGCCATGTGATTCCGTGCTCAATCGTAAATTCCGGAGTCGTATATGCGATTTTATTTATTTCCGATTGATCTTCTTCAACAATTTTTTTCAGCGTTTCATCATCCGATGAATAAAAAAGAATTCCCCCTTTTTCAATTGACTGAATAAAAATCCTGAACTGCTCCACATAATTTTCAAAGGTCGGAAACACGTTGATATGATCCCACGCAATTCCACTGAGCACCGCAATATGAGGTTTGTACAAATGAAATTTCGGTCTTCGGTCAATCGGTGATGAGAGATATTCATCACCTTCAATCACAACAATTGCTGCATCAGAAAATTTTACAGTCAGATCAAAACCACTCAATCTCGCTCCAACGAGATAATCAAAATCCTTTCCCGCTGTTTTCAACGCATGCATGATCATGGACGTAATCGAAGTTTTTCCGTGGCTGCCTCCAATCACCATCCGCGTTTTGTTTTTGGATTGTTCAAATGCATACTCCGGAAACGAATAAATCTTCACACTCAATTCCTGTGTTCTTATTAATTCCGGATTATCCGGTCGGGCATGCATACCAAGAATCACCGCATCCAGATCAGTTGAAATGTTTTCCGGATACCAGCCGTATTTTTTCGGAAGGAGTCCATTTTTCTCCAACAGTGTTTTAGCAGGATCAAAAATTTCATCATCCGATCCTGTAACCTCATAGCCTTTATTTCGTAAAGCGATCGCGAGATTGTGCATAATACTGCCTCCAATCGCGATGAAGTGAATTTTTTTCAAGCGGTCGTGAAATTTTTTGGTTTAGATTTGCGTTATGCAGACAAAGGTTTACACATCGTTATCATTAATTCAAATTCAAACTATCCACCCATGTTAAAGTTGAGTGTCTCGTTTAGAAAATCGGTTGTAGCATTTGCACTGCTCATGCTTACCATTTCGTTGATGTCTGCATCCTGCCAGGAAGATGGCTGCCCGAACAAAATCACGAAAGAATATCCGAAGGAACAAGCGAACGAAAAAGAAGTTTAATTCTGACTTCTTGCTGTGCAGATTGACAAATATCATTTGTCAGTTTTCAGCATCCCTGTGATTTTTTTAATAATCTCTTTGCTGGATTAAATCAGTATTGAATCATGAGTTCATTATTCGATCAATAATTCCCATTAGTTGCTGAATGATACCTTTGCATTTTATTTTTAAAATGAGCAAGCGCGGAAAAGTATTGGTAGCCATGAGCGGTGGAATTGACAGCACCGTAGCTGCGGTGATGCTTCATGACGAGGGTTATGAAGTAGTGGGCATCACCATGAAAACGTGGGATTATGCTACTTCGGGCGGATCGAAAAAAGAAACCGGTTGCTGTTCGTTGGATTCTATCAATGATGCGCGCGCAGTGGCGGTGGACAGAGGATTCTCGCATTATATCATTGACATCCGCGAGGAGTTTGGCGATTATGTGATTGATAATTTTGTGGAAGAATATCTGGCAGGAAGAACGCCTAACCCCTGTGTGTTGTGCAACACGCATATTAAATGGTCAGCGCTTTTGAAAAGAGCCGATCAGATGGAATGTGATTTTATCGCCACCGGTCATTATGCGCAGGTGAGAAATGAAAAAAATCGTTTGGTGATTTCAAAAGGATTGGATCCGAAAAAAGATCAGTCTTATGTTTTGTGGGGATTGACGCAATCCGTTTTGGCGCGTACGAAATTTCCGATGGGTGGTTATCACAAACCTGAAATACGGCAGATGGCACGCGATATGGGCTATCATGAACTTGCGAAAAAAAGTGAGAGCTACGAAATCTGTTTCGTGCCTGATAATGATTACCGTGGATTTTTAAAACGTAAAGTGGAAGGACTGGAAGAAGAAGTTGCAGGTGGAAGTTTTGTGAATGCAAAAGGTGAAATCATCGGAACACATCAGGGTTATCCGTTTTATACCATAGGGCAGCGCAAAGGATTGGGTACGGCATTCGGCAAGCCGATGTTTGTGACTGAAATTATTCCTGACACAAACACTGTTGTTCTTGGCGAAGAAGAAGAACTGCAACGCAACGGAATGATGGTTGGCAAGTTGAATTTCATCAAGTATGAAAAGTTGGACGATGCCACAGAAGCGGTGACGAAAATCAGATACCAGGATAGCGGCATGGCGAGCGAACTTTACAACGAGGGCGACCGTATGAGGGTACAGTTTAACACCAGAGTCAAAGCTGTTGCCCCGGGACAGTCAGCCGTGTTTTATGAAGGCGATGATGTGTTGGGCGGTGGTATTATCCAATCAAGTTTTGAAATCAACGAATAAGAAATGAAAACCCGCACACTTCGTTTTACATCTTTTCTGTTTTTGTTTTCTGCGATGATATTTATTTCATCATGTAATAAAGATGAATTGTATCTGGTTGATTTCAAGTATGAATATTTTCCATTGCAGGTCGGAAGTTGGATTGAATATGAAGTGGACTCCATCACCTACGATAATAATTTCGATCCACCGGCTGTGGACACAGCCAATTTTATTCTAAAAGAATTAATTGAGTCAGCATTTATTGATGCCGGTGGAAATACGGCTTACCGCATTGAGCGTTATAGAAAAGAAAGTGATTCGGCAGATTATGTTTTAATGAATGTGATTTATCAAAGCGTGAATGACAAGGAAGCAGATCGCGTGGAAGGTAGTCTTCGCTATACTAAACTGGTTTTCCCTTTACTGGAAGGAACAACATGGAACGGCAACGCGAAGATTGATGCGACAGGTGAGCAGGCTTATCTCGCAGGATGGGAATATGAAGTCACCTCCATAGATGTTCCCATGACTTTTGGTTCGCAGGTTTTTGATTCAACCGTAACTGTTTTGCAGATCGAAGATGAAAACCTGATCGAAAAAAAATATTCTGAAGAATCTTATGCCAAAGGTGTTGGTTTGATTTTTAAAGAAACGATGCACCTCGAAAAGCAAAACGTACTGAACGGATGGGATAAGCCTGAAGAAGGTTTTATTTTGCGCATGACAATAATTGCGCATGGCTGATCGAATCAGAATAATTTTTCTTCCAGTTATATTTTTCATTTCTTTTTTTTCTCAGGCACAGACAGGAACCAAATTCCGCGTTGATTTTTCAGACAAAAACAATTCTCCGTTTTCCGTTTCTCAACCCGATGAGTTTCTTTCAACCCGTGCCATTGATCGCAGAACACAATTCAACATTCCGGTTACAGAACAAGATCTGCCCGTCAATCCATCTTATCTCAGCAGTATAAAATCAACGGGTGCAATTATTCTCACCAAATCAAAATGGTTCAACTCCTGTGTGGTGGAGGTGAGCGATTCAAACATCATTGATTCCATTTTGCAATTTCCGTTTGTGATCAACACAACAAAAGTGGCGCGCATCTGCAAACCGGTGATGGATGAAAAATCTGAAATCAATCACGCAGCAGAACGAATCACCATCTCTCCGATTTCGAGCGACAGTTCGTATTACGGTTTGGCGTTCAATCAAATCAACATGATCAAAGGGCAGTATCTCCATTTGCTCGGCTATCAGGGTGAAGGAATTTTAATAGCCGTGCTCGATGCAGGTTTTAACAACACCAATGTGCTCGATGCATTTGCAGAACTCTATGCAGAAAACAGGATTATCGCTACGCGTGATTTTGTGGATGGCGATGAAGATGTTTACATCGGATCAAACCACGGAACTTCCGTGCTCTCCACAATCGCGCTCAATTTGCCTGGCACTATGGTTGGCACCGCACCCGATGCTGATTTTATTCTTCTGCGCACAGAATACGGACCTTCTGAATTAATCATTGAAGAAGAAAACTGGATTGCTGGTGCTGAGTTTGCCGATAGCATGGGTGCCGATTTATTAACCACCTCATTGGGCTATACCACTTATGATGATTCAACAATGAGTCACACGATTTCAGAACTGGATGGAAACACCATACGCATTACACGCGGTGCGGATGTGGCGGCTTCAAAAGGAATGATTGTAGTGAATAGTGCAGGCAACGAAGGCGATTCAACGAATTCCACTTGGATTAAAATTTCTGCTCCTGCCGATGGCGATTCTGTTTTTACCATCGGTGCAGTGCGACCAAATGGCGATTACGCAACCTTCAGTGGCAAAGGACCAAGTGCGGATGGAAGAGTGAAACCAAATGTGGTTGCACAGGGACAAGATGCCGTGTTGCTTTTTGCTTCAGGCGTTATTGGCGATGCTGACGGCACTTCATTTTCAGGACCCATCATCGCAGGCATGATAGCTTGTCTTCGACAAGCCGTTCCTGATAAAAGCAATATTGAATTGTATCACGCAGTAGAAAACTGCGCATCGGTTCATGACAATCCGAACGACTCCATCGGTTACGGCATTCCTGATTTTTATTGCGCACTCAAATATCTGACGAACGATGCACCCACTGCATTCGACAATGCCGCCACTGCTATTTTATTTCCCAATCCATTTCATGACAAACTCATTCTGTTTATCAAACCCGATGCAGATGATATTTTTTTTGTAGAAATGTTTGACCTCGCGGGAAGAAAAATTTTCGAAAGCCTCCACGAAGTCAAAGCCGGAAATTATTACCGCTTCGAACTCGAAGGCATGAACACCCTCGCCAACGGTTCTTATATCGTGCGCCTCACCGGTGATTCTGTTAACCTGGTGAAGAAAGTGGTGAAGATGTAAATAATCAATAAGAAATTTTCATTCACCTGACTTCATAAAATGTTACAAAGAGCGAAATAATTGTCAGATTTTTTCAGCCGTCATCCAAACATTTTCTGTAGTTGTTAATGTAATGAGCGGATTGATATTGGTAGAAAAATCTTTTGGCAAATCCAGCCTGAACTTTGAAGCAATCGTAGCTAATATCAAGACACCTTCCATCCATGCAAACCCTTCACCGATGCACATTCTGTTTCCGGCACCAAAAGGAATGTAAGCACATTTGGGAATATCCTTCATCGTTTCCTCATCCCATCGTTCGGGAATAAATTTTTCCGGATCATGAAAATATTTTTCGTTGTGATGCAACAAATAGGTTACTGTCCATAGAACGCTGTCCTTCGGAAAACGAAAACCTTTAATTTCCACATCTTCGATAGGTGCCCTCGCAAAAGTCCATGCAGGCGGATATAATCTCAATGATTCTTTTAGCATGTTTCCTGTAAAATGCAAGGAAGAGAAATCAGAAGATTGAGGTCTTCGATTTTGAAGCTTTGTGCTTATTTCCTGATAAAATTCCTGTTTTGATTCCGGATGTTTGCCAATTAAATACAGCGTCCATGTTAAAGCCAGTGAAATGGTTACATGCCCCGTCAAATAAAACGTCATGATCTCGTCTCTCAATTGACTATCGGTCATTCCTGTTCCGGTGTCTTCGTCTTTTGCATCCATTAACATAGCGAGTAAACTCTTCTTGTTAAGCTCTTTTCCCTGTCTGTAAGACGAAATGATTTGATCAATCAATTTGGTCATTTCTCTTTTCAGCCTCAGAAATTTCCGAACAATAGGAATCTTTATTTCATTGATTAAACAGTATACGAAAAAAGGGTTTTGAATTATTCTTACTACTGTTTCGAGCGCTGATTGAAAATTTTTCCCGACTTCATTAACCTTCAGCTGGTCTAGTCCGGAACCAAACATCACTCTGGTGATCACCTGCAATGTAATCCGTGTCATCGCCTCATTGATATTAATGTTTTCACCACTTTTCCAATTTTCAGTTTCTTCATCAGCACATCCGACCATTATGCTGGAATATTCTTCTATTCGCTGAGGATAAAAAGCCGGCTTAATTAATTTGCGATGTTGTTTATGACTTTCTCCATCGCTCGTAAACAGTCCATTGCCCAAAAATTTTCTGAGAACTTTAAAAAAATAGGTTCGCTTCATTTTTGAAGCCTGAGTGGTAAGGATTTCTTTAATCACTTCGGGATCGTGAATCAAGAAGCTTTTTATACCAGAAAAGGAAACTTCACACACATCACCATATTTCAATAACTTCTTCTGTGCAAATAATATTGGATTTTTTGCAGCCTCACTATATTCTAACAGATCGGTTATGATTGGAATCAGCGGTCGCTTTGGAATTGGTTTCATGACTTTTTAAAAGTATCTAATCTTTTGAGCCACGAGATCAGGGTAAAAATCTTTTCTCGATTTCAGGTGTCGGCACCATGCAGGTATCGCGTTTGCCAAAAATTCTGTTTTCCGTTCGCGCAACGAGGAAGTAAACAAAATTTCTCAATGGTTTGGGAATAATCACGAACACATAAAATAATTTCCATCCTCCGCCCATCTCTTTCAGCAGATGAATAACTGCGGATGATTTGAGAAAATACTTATCGCCTTGAATGAAAACAAAAGAATCAAAATCCTGTTTCGGTAACCCGAATTTTCCGAGTAATGCCTGTCCGCTTTCTGATTGAAGAGGTGCAAATCTGAATTTTGCTTTTGGATCCCGTTTGATGATGAACTGCACCAACCCATTGCACAGATTGCAGACTCCGTCAAATAATAAAATGGGATGGTCTTCGATCATGGATGGATTACGCTGCCTGATTCTTTTGGCACCGCTTTTAAGTTTAAAATGGCAATAACAGAAATGACAATCATGGAAAGGTTAAGAGAAAACGGATTGAACGGATACGTGAAAATTTCTGTGCTGCTCATCAAAGAGCCAGCGCCTAAAATCAACAAAGCGATGATATTGAGTATGTGAATAATTTTTTTGTGAACCAGCAAAATGACAAATCCGAATGCGATTTCAATCCATCCGATAACTAATACGATGGAAGACTCATTGCCTGAAAACAAACCTGATTGTCTCAGCATCTCTGTTTCTCCTGTTTCAGGAAAAAGGATTTTAGGAATCAAACCTTGATAAATCCAGATCAATCCTAATGCAAGATTTGCTAAAAGAACAGTAGGTCGTGAATTCATTCAGATTCAAAGTTAACCTGCGCGAACTTTCAAATCGATTTGACAAAACACTAAAACCTGAACCTTTATTTTTGCCAAGCCATAAAACCTATCCATCGCTCAAGCTTCCTATCAACCAATGAATCTTCAAAAATCTTTTTTAGGAAACACAAACCTTATTATCAGAAATACCTTCCTCCTGCTGATAATTTTGCTTTCGCAAATCTCATTTGCCCAAACAAAATTTACATTGAGTGGTTATATCACCGATGAAAGAACGGGCGAAACATTGATTGGCGCCAACGTAATTGATAAAAGCAAACCTGCTACCGGAACTGCCGCCAATCTCTATGGATTTTATTCCATCACCCTTCCTTCGGGCAATTATGTTTTGATTTCATCTTTCATTGGTTATGACAGCAAAGAATTTTCAGTAGATCTGGATAATGATCAGACATTGAATATTGCATTAAATCCAAAAGCAGTTTTGCAAAACGCGGTGGTCGTTGAGGGAGAGCGCACCGATAAAAATGTGGAGAGCGTGGATATGGGCGTGCATGAATTGGAAATTGAAGAAATAAAAAAACTACCCGCCTTGATGGGCGAAGTGGATTTGATGAAAACCATTCAGCTGCTTCCCGGTATTTCTACAGGTGGAGAAGGTAACACGGGATTATATGTTCGCGGTGGCGGACCTGATCAAAATCTGATTGTGTTGGATGAAGCAGTGGTTTACAACACCGGCCACCTGTTGGGTTTCTTTTCCATTTTCAATTCTGATGCAATCAAAAATATTACGCTCTACAAAGGCGGAATGCCTGCACAGTATGGCGGAAGGATTTCTTCTGTGGTAGATGTCGCCATGAACGATGGTAACAATAAATATTATCAGATGGATGGCGGCATCGGAATTATTTCTTCGCGATTAACCATTCAAGGACCAATCATTAAAAATCAATCTTCATTTATTGTTTCCGCGCGAAGAACTTATGCAGACTTATTTATTGATCCGTTTATTAAAGGCACCGAACTGGAAGGCACCTCCTATTATTTCTACGATGTAAACGCCAAAGCGAATTATAAATTCAATGATAAAAACCGGTTGTATCTGAGTGGATATTTTGGACGCGATGTTTTTTATTACACCCAGGCAGATGCCGGTTTCGGAATCAAAATTCCATGGGGCAACGCCACCACCACCTTGCGATGGAATCATTTATTCAATAATAAATTGTTCATGAACCTGAGTGCGATTTATAACGATTACAATTTCGCATTTGAATCGGACTTTGATGACTTTCAATTCAAACTTTTTTCCGGTGTTCGCGACAGGAATGTAAAAATTGATTTCGATTATTTTCCCGTTGAATCACATCAGATCAAATTCGGAGCAAACTATACATATCACAAATTCATTCCTTACAGCGCAGATGGCAATGTGGGTGAAGTAACGCTGGAGACTGATTCGCTCAATAAAAAATATGCACATGAAGTAGCCGTTTATATTCAGGATGAATTTGATCTGAACAAAAAGATAAAAATGAATATCGGATTGCGCGGATCCTATTTTGCGCAGGTGGGTCCCTTCAATCAGATCCTCTACAACCCGTTTGAAGTTCCTTATGACACATTGAATTACTCAGCCAATGAAATCATTGCAGATTACTGGGGGCTTGATCCACGTATGAATTTGCGATTGGCATTGAACGACTGGTCGAGCGTAAAAGCCGGGGTTACATTCAGTAATCAATATATTCATCTTGTCACTAATTCATCTTCAACCTTGCCGACCGATCTATGGGTTCCCAGTTCTGCGCTCATCAAACCGCAACAGGGAATTCAATATGCAATTGGATATTTTCGAAATTTCCATCAGGATTTTTATGAAACCTCTGTGGAAGTTTATTACAAAAAACTTTGGAACCAGATTGAATACGCGGAGAGCAGCACCATTGATCTCGGGGTGGATATTGAGAATGAATTTGTTTTTGGTGATGGAGAATCTTATGGAGTTGAATTATTCCTGAATAAGAAACGCGGTAAACTAACCGGCTGGATTGGCTACACCTTTTCTTATACCAATCGTGTTTTTCCTGAAATCAACAATGGAAATCCGTTTCCCGCAAAGTATGATCGAAGACATGATCTGGAAATTGTTGCTTCATATCAATTGAATGAGCGATGGAATTTCGCTGCCACTTTTGTTTATTCAACGGGGCAGGCAATCACCATTCCGATCGGCAGATATTTTATTGAAGGAAATCTGGTGAATGAATACGGTGAACGAAATGGATTTCGCATGGTGCCCTATCACCGGATGGATATTGCTGCTGTTTACAATTTCAAAATCAAAAAGAAATACGAAAGCGATATGAATTTTTCAGTCTACAATGTTTACAGCCGTTTGAATCCGTATTTCATTTATTATGATATTGAAGGCGATGTAGCTCAGGGAAATTTGAATGTAACCGCCAAACAGGTTTCTATTTTCCCGATCACACCTTCCATCACCTGGAATTTTAAATTCTTTTCGAAATCTGAAAATGTAAAATGAAAATCATTATTCATAAATTAATAATCAAAACCCTTTCGCACGGTTTTTTCATTTCACTTGGTGTGATCTTAATGGTGTCCTGTACAAAAGTGATTGACCTCAATCTTCCCGTTCCTGAAGATATGATTGTTGTTGAAGGCAGGATTGAAAACGGGCAGGCACCTTTTGTCATGCTTACCCGTAACCAGCCGTATTTCGGTGGACTTGATCTGAATAATTACGAACAGTATTTTATCAGCGGAGCGACAGTTACAGTTTGGACGGATAGTGATACGGTAGTGCTGGATTCATTGAATTTCCCGTTGAATGATTCAATCTCTATTCCTGTCTACACTACATTCAGCAATTTTAAAGGAGAATTAAATACGACTTATTATCTGAAAGTAGAAGCAGAAGGAAAAGTTTTAACCTCTCATACTACGATTCCGCAGTTAAATCCTCTTGATTCTATCTGGGTTGTTCCACATCCTATTCCTGATCAGTATGATTCATTGGTGAGCCTTTATGCGAGGTATGATGATCCGGATACGCCCGGAAATTATGTTCGGTATTTCACCAAAAGAAATTCAGAAGATTTTAAACCCGGGCGTAATTCGGCATTGAATGACAAATTCATCAATAGCCTGATTTTTGATTTTCGTCTTGAACGCGGACAATACCGAAGTGATGAATTTGATATTGAGACCTACGGTTTTTTCTGGAAAGGAGACACCGTAACAGTTAAATGGAGCGCAATAGATTTTTCGCATTATAAATTCTGGATCACGCTCGAGGATGAAATGAATACTTCCGGTCCTGTTTCATCCAACATTGTAGTGGATGGCAATATTGAGGGCGGTCTTGGTATTTGGGGCGGATATGCAGCCGCCTTTCAAACGATCATTATTCCGGAATGATTTTCTTTTCCTCTTTGTACGAGAACAGTTATGAATTCATTTTCTACAATCAAGTAATCAAACAATCAAACAATTGAGCAGTCAATCATTTTGTTCGTTTATCATTCGCTTACCGATAATTGATTTTTATTTGTGTTCATGATTGCTTCGCAATTCGCAGCAGCAATCTTTTTTGTTGATTTATTATGAGTGAAATAATTAAATGTCTGATCATCGGTTCCGGGCCTGCAGGATATACTGCTGCCATTTATGCCGCACGCGCTGGATTGAAGCCGGTGCTTTACACGGGAATGGAAATGGGTGGTCAACTCATGTTGACTTCCGAAGTGGAAAATTATCCCGGTTATGCAGATGGAATCATGGGGCCGCAAATGATGGATGATTTCAAAAAACAAGCGGAGCGAATGGGAACGGATGTACGTTTTGGAGTTGCATCCAAAGTTGATTTCACTGGACCCGTTCATAAAATTCAGATTGATTATGACAAATGGATTGAAGCACATTCGGTAATTCTTTCAACCGGTGCGGTAGCAAAATGGCTCGGGCTTCCATCAGAACAAAGATTAAACGGCAACGGAGTTTCTGCATGCGCAGTTTGCGATGGATTTTTCTTTCGCGGCCAGGAAGTCGCGGTGGTTGGAGCAGGAGATACCGCAGCAGAAGAAGCTACTTATCTCTCCAAACTTTGCAGTCATGTTCATTTGTTCGTACGAAAAGATTTTATGCGCGCTTCCAAAGTGATGCAGGATCGTGTATTGAACACTCCCAACATTACCGTTTACTGGAATACAGAAACGGATGAAATTGTTGGGGAGAAAGTAGTGGAAGCAGTTAAAATAAAAAATGTGTTGACGGGAGAAACCAAAACAATTCCAATTCAGGGATTTTTTGTTGCCATTGGCCATAAACCGAATTCAGAAATTTTTAAAGATTGGCTGGATCTGGACGAACAGGGATACGTGATCACCAAACCGGATTCAACCAAAACAAATGTTGCAGGTGTTTTTGCTTCCGGTGATTTGCAGGATAAAATTTATCGCCAGGCAGTTACCGCAGCCGGAACAGGATGCATGGCAGCCCTCGATGCAGAAAAATATTTAGCCGAACACGGAATCCATTAAACCCAAGTCCCTATTACCAATCCCTAATCCCCACTCAATGAAACTTGACGTTCTCGCTTTCGGTGCCCATCCTGATGATGTAGAAATCTCCGCAGCAGGAACCATTCTTTCCCTTACTGATAAAGGATTAAAAGCCGGCATTGTTGACCTCACCAGAGGAGAAATGGGAACTCGCGGCACCGCGGAAATCCGCGATAAAGAATCCGCAGATGCAGCAAAAATCCTTGGACTTTCAGTGCGCGAAAACCTTGGCTTTGATGACGGATTTATCCACAACAAAAAAAAATATCAGCTTGAAGTAATCAAAATCATCCGGAAATTTAAACCACGCATTGTGATTACCACTGCGATCAAAGACCGCCATCCTGATCACGCCAATGCATCAGCTTTGGTGGAAGATTCCTGTTTTCTTTCAGGTTTAATGAAAATAGAAACCGATATAGATGGCGAAAAACAAACCGCATGGCGACCAAAATTGGTGCTTCATTTTATACAGGCACTGACCATCGAACCTGATGTGATCATCGACACTACTGAATATTTCGAACGCAAGATGAAATCCATCCTTGCTCACCAATCTCAGTTCTACAATCCCGATTCAAAAGAGCCGCAGACGTTTATTTCCTCTCCCCATTTTCTGGAATTCATCAAATCGCGCGATGTGATTTTCGGGTCGCAGATTGGTGCCGCTTACGGTGAAGGCTTCACTTGCAAGCGAACAATCGGAGTCAAAAATTTAACGGACTTAATTTGATCACATGATTTCCGTTGATGTTCTCAAACGCATTTTTGAACTAAACCGCAACACCATTGACATCAACGTGGAAGGCATCAGTCATGAAGAAAGCCTGCGCTCCGTTTCCGGTGCCAACAGTCTCAACTGGGTACTCGGTCATCTCCTGCTCTCGCGCAACCGTATTTTCAAAGTGCTCAACCATCCTCCCTTTTGGACAGGCGACCTCGCCCAACTTTATGAACGCGGCTCTGCAAATATTCATGCTTCACAGGCTATTCAAATGAATGAGATTCTTGAACTGCTTGCTCAATCTCAGGTTCTGTTGTTCAACGCACTTGATTCCTTGACAACAGAAGATCCCGAACAACTCAAAAAAGCAGCCTTCTTCGCTTTTCACGAGTCCTACCATGTTGGGCAAACCGGAATGCTCAGTAAATTATTGGGTAAAGAGGGAGCGATTAAATAATCAGAGTTCAAAAATTACCTCTACTGTTCAAACACCAGCGCATCTGACTTGGCACCGAGAGAAAGGAGAATTGCATTTATATTTTTCACAAATTCATCAGGACCACAGATATAAAAATGCTGACCGAAATCCTGAACTTTTTCAATTAAATAATAACGGTCAATCCGGCTTTCATGAAACCCAATTACTCCCTGGCGGGTAAAAACTTTGATAAAATCTTCCTTGAGAATTTCGGAGAGTTCTTTTTCAAGAATTACATCATCAGAAGTCTTGTTGGAATAAATTAGTTTGTTGCCTGTTAACCGGTGGCGCTTGTGCAGATCGCGGAAAATAGAAATGAAAGGAGTTATTCCTGCGCCTGCAGCGATAAAAACCCCCGGCTCGGAATATTGAATAGTGCCGAACACATCATGCAAAATCAGTTCCGCGCCTGCATTCAATTTGCCCAGCAAATTGGTTACTCCTTTCGGATTGCGGTATATCTTGATGATAAATTCGAGTTCATCCCACTCTCTCAAGCTCGTAAAAGTGAACGGATGCAGATTGTCTTTCCATTCAGGAAGATTAATTGAAATATCCGTTCCTTGTCCCGGAATAAAATCATAGCCTATTTGTTTCTCCGTTACAAAACGTTTTACATCATGATTGATATAATTGGCTTCCAGAATTTTTACAATGTGTTCGCTCATAAATTATAAACCGGTTTAACGCAAAGCGAAAATAGATCAGCAGCGAGAAGGAATTCCAAAAACGGTCAGATGAAAAATCAAAACCTCATCGCATTCTCCCAATCAAAATTCCATTGAGGAGTATCCAGGATATTTCCTTCATTCACTTTATACCAAGGACTTAAATCCGCATTCGTGAAATTTCGCAACACATGAATATTCTGCGCGGGCATGTAACTCTGCGCAATCAAAAAGATTTTATCACCGGAAGAATTCATCGCTACATCCAATATGGTCACCGCATGACCGGGTGAACCGCCTTGAATAAAAACATCGCCCGCATAAATATCTTTTGCCTCGATTGGATTCATTTCTTTGCTAAGCGAAAGACTTCCTGCATAATTAAAAACCATATCCATGTATTTGCGGAAGTTTTTGTACGACTCGTCAGTGGCCGCATCATTGCTCCAACTCACATCGTTTCCGTTGATATGCGGACGGCTTCCATGTTTCCATGAATTCCATGCACATGCATCACCACTTGTGAAATTGAAAGAGATCAGGTCATCCTGTTCAGTGGAATGAAGAAATTCTGCACGCAACCGCATCACCGCATCCGCACATTGTTGCAAATCTTTTTCTCCCACATCAATATCAACCACTGCAATCTTGTGATTTTGCGAACTGATTTTTTCACCTTCATTGTTCAGAATATCCGGATTACCATCCTTCAGCGGTAGATGGCGCAGCCAATCCGCAAATGATTTTTCTTCCACATCAATTCTTTCAAATTCATCAGGAACCGGAATTCTGTTCACCAATGCATTTTCAATTTGGTAATCATCCAACCACAGGTAAGTGTTCACCGTAGATGAATCCACAATCGATACGTGAGTACCTTTAGTCGATTGTACGAGGATGGCTGTTTCTAATTTCCCATTTTTATGAACGCATGAATTCAGCAGGAGGAGAATGAGCAGGAGGCGATTCATGTGATGCTGTTGGTTTAGTGCGAATGTACAAACACAGTTTAATGCGGCCCGCATAAAATGTTAATCACGAAATTCAAATTATGAAACGAAATATTTCAATTGGTATTGGTGTAGTGGCACTGATTGTCTTGATCGTGCTGGTGCGCAAATTCACGGCAGGCAAAGACGCTGAAAGTATTAAGGTTCCCGTTCAGTTTGGTGATTTTGAAATCATGGTTACTACAACCGGAGAATTGCAGGCGGAGAACAATGAATATGTGAGTGGCCCAACGGGTTTGCGCAATATCGGCATCTGGCAAATCAAGATTACTGATTTGATTGATGAAGGAACGGTGGTTGATTCAGGAGAATATGTCGGTACTCTTGACCGCACAGAAATTGCATCCAAACTCAAAGACCTCGAAACAGAAGTTCAGCAGGCAGAATCACAATACACGCAGGCAAAACTTGACACCACACTCGAACTCACGGCAGCGCGTGAAGAAATTCTCAATCTTCAATACGCCAAAGAAGAACACAAACTTATTCTCGAGCAATCCAAATATGAACCACCTGCTACTATTCGTCAGGCAGAAATTCAGTTGGATAAATCCAACCGCGCTTATGATCAGGCAATAGATAATTATGATTTGAAAAAACAAAAAGCAGTGGCGAAAGTGAAAGAAATTTATTCATCACTCACTCTCAAATACAGCAAACGCGGACAGCTGATGGAAATGTTAGGCGCGTGCGATGTGTATGCACCGCGTGCCGGAATGATTATTTATTTCAAAGACTGGGATGGATCAAAACGCAAAGTAGGATCGCAGATCAGTGTTTGGGATCCTTTTATCGCGCAAATTCCTGATATGAGTCAAATGATTTCCATGACCAACGTGAGCGAAGTGGATGTGAGCAAAGTAAAAGTCGGACAACCGGTAACAATTAAAGTAGATGCCTTGCCCGGCAAAAAACTGGATGGCGAGGTGATTGAAGTTTCCAACGTAGGAGAAAAAAAGCAGGGCACAGGTATCAAAGTTTTTGATGTGCGCATACGCGTAAACGGAACGGACAACGAGATCAAACCATCCATGACCACCAGCAATCAGATTGTTTGTGATGTGATTGCTGACATGATGTTTGTTCCACTTGAATGTATTCAGCATGAAGACAGCATCACTTATGTTTTTACTGATGATGGAAGAAAACATGAAGTACTCACCGGTTTATCCAATGAAAACCATGTGATCATAATTTCGGGGTTGGAAAAAGAAGATCATGTTTATCTGTCCATTCCTGAAGGACGCGGAGATGAAGAAATCGAAAGACTCGATCCGAAAATTGTTGCAGACTATAAAGCGAAACTGAAAAAAGAAGCGGAAGAGAAAAATAAAGTGCCATCTGATTCACTTGATTTCGAAAATATGGATTGGGAAAAAATGATGAAGGATCCGGAGAAGATGAAACAGATGATGAAAAATATGGATCCCAAAAAGATGAAGGATTTCAAACCCAAAGGGAAAGGCGGGATGAACGTAGTGATCGAAAAAAAGTAAATGAGCAGATGAAGGATTTTTTCAAAACATTTTTATCCAATCTCAGCATCGCAGCCGATGCCATCATGGTGAACAAAGTTCGCACGTTGCTCACCGCGCTCGGAATCATCTTCGGAGTGGGTGCTGTAATCACAATGCTCGCCATCGGAACCGGTGCGCGAGAAGAAATTCTGGACCAGATGAAATTGGTCGGCACCAATAATATTGTGATTGATCCGCTCGATGATAAACAGCAGGAAGAGCAATCAGAAAATTCAAACGAAGAAAAACTGAATCAGAAAGCATCACCGGGGTTGACGTTCAAAGATGCACTTGCAATCAAAGAAATTCTTCCTACGGTCAGCAAAATCAGTCCGGAGATTACATTGAATCTTCCGATCATCACAGAAGGAAAAATGATGAACGGTTTTGTGACCGGAGTAAGTCCGGATTTTTTTTCGATGTATAATTTCTCTATTAACGATGGACAGGCATTCAATGAAGAACAATCCGGTCTTGCGATGTCGGTATGCGTGATCGGAAAAGAAATCGAACATAAATTTTTCAGCACGGTAAATCCTGTTGGAAAACAAATTAAATGCGGTGAGCAATGGATGACGGTTGTCGGTGTGTTGGAGGATTTGAGTATCAGCGAGGAGAGCATAAAAGAAAATCTCGGAATCCGTAATTACAACAAAGAGATTTTTATTCCGATCAATACGATACTGCTTCGCTTTAAAAATCTCTACGCTGTTTCAGGCGCAGAAGTCAATCAGGTTTTTTTTGGTGGTGGAATGATGATGTCTTCTTCATCATCAGAAGATGCCGACATTGATAAACATGAAGTTGACCGCATTGTGGTTGAAATCATTGAATCAGATTTTCTGATTGAATCATCAGAAATAATCGGCAGATTATTATCGCGCAGGCATAACGACATCAGCGATTTTGAAATTAAAGTGCCTTTCAGTTTGCTCAAACAAAAACAAAAAGCCAAACAGCAATACAATATTGTACTCGGTGCGATTGCCGGAATCAGTTTATTGGTTGGCGGTATCGGTATCATGAACATCATGCTTGCTTCAGTTTTGGAGCGCGTGAAAGAAATCGGAATACGCAAGGCGATGGGCGCCAGAAAACTGGATATCATACAGCAATTTCTGATCGAAGCATCGCTCATCAGTTTTTCCGGTGGAATTATCGGAGTCGTAATTGGTGTTTCCACCGCATTTCTGATTGAGCGCTACCGCGATATTTCTACCATCGTCAGTTTCGAATCCATTTTGCTTTCGTTCGGAGTTTCTGTGATGATCGGAATTGTTTTCGGATTTTTTCCCGCGCGCAAAGCGGCTAAACAGGATGTGATTGAATCGTTGCGGTACGAATAGCGTATCTGGTAGCGTGTATCGAGTATTGGGTATAGAATATTGCAAAGAAGAAATATGAAATTCTAATAATGAAATCTAACCCCAAAGCTCGAGGAATTTTTATCGCGATACGCGCTACCCGATACGCAATACTGATCATTGCCCTCAGTTCACAGTTCACCGCTCACGCTCAGGTTCGCGTCATTACGCTTGATGAAGCAATCAGCATGACTCAGGAAAATTCTGTCAGCGCATTGAAGAACCGAAACAATGCGATGATTACGGAATTGAATTTTAAAATTTACCGCGCAGATCATAAACCATCCATCGGCATAAGTGCTACGATTCCAAATCTTAACCGTTCGATTTCCGCCATTACATTGCCCGATGGAACTGATGCATTCATCAGCCGCAGTCTGGCGAATTCATCTGTCGGTATTCAAATGCACCAGATCATTCCTTACACCGGAACACAGATTGATTTTTCATCCGGTTTGGAACGGATTGATATTCTCGATGACACATCCAACGCTTCTTATTTATCAAATCCCTATGTGATCAGTTTGCGCCAGCCTATATATTCCTACAATCCTTACCGTTGGGATTTGAAAATTCAACCGCTGCAACATGAGGAAGGCCAGAAGAAATTTTCACAAGGCAAGGAAGAAGTTGCGATTGAAGCCATCAATGTTTTTTTCGATCTCTACCTGGCTCAGATCAATTATGAGATGGCGGAAAAAAATTATAAAAACAACGACACGCTTTACAACATCACCAGCGGACGTTACAATATCGGAACGATCGGTGAGAACGAACTGCTGCAAATGGAACTGAACCTGCTGAACTCGCAGTTCAATTTATCCAATGCAAAAATCAATCTGGCTGATACAAAATTCAGGTTTGCAAAATTGACCGGGCTTCCTTACGACACACCTTTTGAATTATCTGTTCCTTCAGAAATTCCCGCCCTGCAGGTTGATTATTCTTTTGCATTGCAACAGGCGCTGCAACACAATCCGAGTGTGATCACGCGGAGAATTCAACAAATTCAGGCTGATCAATCTGTGGCGCAAGCACGATACAACAGCGGTTTCAATGCAAATCTTTTTGTTTCTTATGGCGTCTCCAAATCCACTCAGGACGTGAACGATATTTATACCGATGCACAGGATGAAGAAATGTTGGTCTTTGGTGTGGAGCTTCCGATCGTGGGTTGGGGCAAAGCGCGCAACCAAACTTCCGTGGCTGAACTTTACCGCGATGTGACAGTGAAAGAAATTGAACTCGCCACTGCGCAGTTTGAACATGATCTGTTCATGATGGTGGAGCGTTTCAATCAGCAGGAAGATCAAATGCTCATTGCCGGAAAATCAGATGCAGTTGCCGACAAAGGATATGAGATTGCAAAATACAGATTCATGATCGGCAAGATCGGCATCACCGAATTAAATATTGCTGCCGAAGGCAAGGACCGCGCGAAAGAGTCTTATGTAAGTGCTCTCAAAAATTACTGGCTGAATTATTATGGCTTGCGCAAGGAAACGCTGTATGATTTTATTTCAGGTAGGCAGTTGAAATAAAATAATTCCTGCGATAGAGCATCTTTCCTTTCAGGTGATGCCGGGTGGACAAACTACATTCCGGGTAATGGCATGGTTTCATGCACTTCAATTGAACAACCTGCATTCCATGTTAAATGCGGATGTCCTTGTAAAAGTGATTTCGCCTCATCCATATTTTCAGCTTGCAGAACAGAAAAGCCATTAACACCTTTCGTACTGTCCTGACTTTTGCCATCTGGCGTAAGTAACTGTCCACCCATTAATGGTGCTCCCATGTCAAGTAATTTGTCTCCACATTTTTGAGCCCAAACCATCCATCCCCCCATACTTTCTTTGCGTTGTTCGGGTGTAGAAGTTTCCATGAATTTCATTGCATCATTGTTTGCATGATAGATTACCATAAACTTTTTCATTTTTATTTTGTCAGTGATTTAAGTGCTGACTCCGCACATTTTTGTTTGCAACAACTCTATAAAACTAATTGCTTACTTACAATTTTTCTAAGTTGCGGAACAACTTCCAATTCAAACCAAGGATTTTTCTTCTGCCAGATTTTATTTCTCGGAGAAGGATGAACTAAAGGCAGATACGTTGGTAAAAACTCACGATAGTTTCTTACATTCTCTGTCAATGTTGGCTTGAACTTATCTCCCAGATAAAACTTTTGCGAAAACTGTCCGATAAGCAGAGTGAGTTTTACACTTTTCATTTTTGCTAAAAGTTGATGATGCCAAAGTGGTGCACATTCAGGTCTTGGTGGCAAGTCACCTGTTGCATTTTTACCCGGATAACAAAAACCCATTGGCATCAGTCCAAATAGTTTGGTGTCGTAGAATTGTTCCTTGTCAATTCCAAGCCATCTTCTCAATTCGTTTCCGCTTTGGTCATCCCACGGAACTCCGCTATCATGAACCTTTAGTCCGGGTGCTTGACCGATGATTAATATTTTACTGTCCTTACTAACAGAAAAAACAGGACGTGGCGAATTCGGCAGATAAGATTTGCAAATCGTGCATCCGGTTATTTCGTTTATCAAGGTTTTCATTTCACGCGGTTTTCACTGCTGAAGACAAAGCTTAACACAGAGTGAAACAGAGGGGACGGAATTTATTTTTCTGCCAATGTTTTTATGTTGGAAAGAATTTGCTCCTGAATCTGTCCCATCTTTCTTTTCATCATCAAGGAGTTCATGACTTTCACCATAAAGTTCGCAGGGTGGTAATATGATTCGTTGATGATTTTGGTTTTGTTGTCGTCAACTTTTTCAAGATAGAAACAAAACCGTGGATCAATCAGCATCTTACCCATTCCCATTGTATCGTTTTCAATAACCCAAATGGTTTTCTTTTCGTGAACTAGTTCAACCAATTTTTCCGTCATCGTTCCTTTGCGACCGCCATTCTCCATTTCACAAGTTCTTGTTTCGCCTTGTTTGTCCATTCGTCCGGTGGCTGAGATTACACCGGGATTTATTTTGTCCAGAAGAGTGATATCTGTAATGATTGCCCAAACCTTGCTGATTGGTGCATTGATAGTGATTTCGTTGTGTGCTTGTAGTTTGCTCATGATTTATTTTTTTTAATTAAGTCTGTTCAATTTCCATCCTGGCAGCTTCATGCACGCGTTGATTTTCTTTGAAGCAGAGCGAGGAAGAAGCGTCCACATTTCACGCAGCTTACTCTGCTACGCACAAAGCTATACACGGAGTGAATCTTCTGGGACGCAAGATATTTTTTCATCGTGTAGTTTCAAGAATAAAATATTCAGGTAAGAAGTTGTTCAAAGAAACCACCTATTTGTTTTTCTCTATCCACAAAATGAATTTCTAAAATCCAATGTCGCTTGTTACCGTTTGCATCAGGCAAAAACATATCATTATGATTTTCGGGGTGAACATAAAGTCCGTAATTTTTTGGTACTAATCTTTCGTGGGGGAAATGCCCGATAAGATGCCCGCCAAGTTGCCCACCATAAGTCCACCCGTATTTCTTTGCAAGTTCAAGCAGGTAATGCCAGAATTCTGCACCTGTCAATTTAGTTTGTGTGTGAAACCAATTCTTAGTTTCGTGCCAAGCAACTTCAATATCCTTTTTTAATTTCTGTTTATATTGGTCGTTACCAATTACAAAAGTTCTGCCGTAGTCCGCTTCCCAATCTTCAAATACGGGACCGAAATCAAGAAAGATTATTTCGTCTTGCTGCAGTATTAAATCAGGTGGGTTTCCATCATAAGGTTGTAATGTGTTAGTTCCTGCTCTTACTATTCTTTTGTGCCAATATTTTTCAATTCCAAAAAGTTCAAAAGCAAGGTTGTAAATTTCAGTATTGATTTGTTCTTCTGATTTACCTGCAACAATTAAGTTACGGTCCTCAATTGCATTAAATAATTGAAGTGCCTTCACTTCGGCTTCAATTAATTTTGCTTTGGTAGTGGTCATAATTTATTTTTCCATTGTCTGTTCGTTTCTTGCAATCAGTTTCAAGTTCGCACTGTCGCCATAAGGTTGCAGCTAACGAAGAAGGGATTAAAGAAGTTTTAAAAAGATTGGATTAGAAGCAGCACTCTTTGGATTAATATAAATGCCCCCTTAGTTCAAATTTCATTTAATCTTCATTGTGCTTAACCTCAACTCAGGCTGCGAATCAGAGTTAATGTTTGATCTCGTGCCTAATTTATTTTGTAACGATGAACTTTTTCGTCTCAATAAAATCTGCTGTTTCAATTTGCATGATAAAAATTCCCGCTGTAAAATTTTTAGTATTCACTTCTAACCTTTCTGATTCTGTTGAAGTAGTTGTGTAAATTATTTTTCCTGTAATGTCAGTAATGCTTATTTCCATATGGTTGTCAGTACTTCCCGAAGTGATCGTAATATTATTAGTAGCGGGGTTGGGAAAAAGATTTAGTAATGGTGAAGCAGTGTTTTCCATTATGCCAAGCGGAATATAATTTTTTATCACATCGTACATTTCATCAAAAATTGCAAACCATTGTGTTTGTGTATTAGTCATTGTTACCAGCGTAAAACCATAATCATAACTATGAAACATATCTGTCATGTTGGTAAAATATCCATCGTGCCCGAGCATGGAGTCGTTGGCAAATGAGTAAGCGTGATGAATTCCTAAGCCATAGCCGGCACTCCATGCGGAATAGCTATCAGGGCTAATCACCTGCATTTGATTCATGGAAGTTTGAGAGAGAATGCTGCCGGTAAATAATGCCCTTGCAAAATGAGCAAGGTCTTCAGGTGTCGAAACAATATTTGCTCCTCCATATCCATAAGTGAGCATGGACGTTTCAGCACTGTCGCTAAAGTTTTGTAATCCACTTCCGAAATTCCACCACACGCCTGCGCGTGGTTCGGAATAGTTTTCAAACCCTCCAAAATAAGTGTGCGTCATGCCGAGCGGATCCCAGATTCTTGTGCGCAATTCCTGCTGCACCGGATTTCCGGTTACTGTTTCGGCAATAAATGCTGCCAAAACAAAGTTGCTGGTGGAGTAATTAAAATCTGTTCCGGCTGCAAAGTCAGGAACACCACTAACAATATTTTCAAGAATTTCTACTGGCGTAAATGCATAATTGAAATCGTTTGTAACATAATTTCCGCTACCGGGTATTTCGAGGAAATCGGCAATTCCACTTGTGTTGCTGATCAATTGCCGTAAGGTAATGGTAGTATCAAAATTCACGTTGAGGTTAACATAGTGGTGCCATGATGAATCAAGATTAAGCAGTCCATCCTCAGCCAATAAAAGAAGGAGTGTGGCAATATTGGTTTTCATGATGCTGGCTCCATGAAAAACGGTAGAGTCAGTAATAGCAGCGTTGCCTGCTCCAACACAGGCAGTTCCTTTCCATGTATCGCCATTTGGCATTATAACACATGCTGATACTCCATTATCTCCGTTGATTTGTACACGGTCGTTCAGAATCTGCTGGAGTTGAGCGGCAAGCGCTGAATCAATTTGTGCATTTGAATTTGCTGTCATCGGCAATATCATAACGATCCCGATAGCTATCGGGACAAAAAGTGGTTTACGCATTTTAACCTGTTTTGTAATTGTTCAAAATAAGTTTTCTCAATTGTCTGCTATGTCCTTGCAGCATTGAGATCAAATCTCATTCAATAATAATTTTCTTACAGAATTGTTTCTCTCCGTCAAACACTCTCATTAAATAAATTCCTGAAGAAATATCATTGAGGTTGATTTCTTTTTTTGATTGATTGAAAATATTTTCTGCAATTCCAATATTTATCCGCGTACCAAGAATGTTTACCATTTCAATTCTGCCCTGAATAATTTCTTTTTCAAAAGAAATGGTAAAATTTCCTGTTGACGGATTCGGATAAATGAATAACTCATTTGCATTGACAGCTTGGATTTCTTCAACCTGCGTTGATACATTCTGTACTTCGTTCACCAGTTCAATATCATCAATTCCCAATGCACCCATTGCGCTTGCACCGGGGCTACCGAAAGAAAAACCGAAGCTTTCAATAGTGGCGAGATCAAGCTGAGTGCCGTTAATAAGAAAATCAGTAAGGCGAATGCGGACGGTGCAGAATTCGTTCTGCCATCCGCCACTGCGCTGGTAGGTTTGGATAATGGGACCATAATCTTCAATCAGGATGGAAGCACTGTCGGCAGCTTCATCAACAAGCGAAACAAAAAAGCTGACGGAACTGTCTATCGCAACGTTGAAAGGATGATGGGTTCGCTGGCAAGCACGGAAACTCAGGAATTCATAACCTGAAAAATCTTTAAGCGAATCAGGAATTATATATTGTACAAACCCCGCGCTGTCCCATTCCATAACAAGGCAATGTGGCGAATCGGTGAACCGCGCACGCGTCATACCGTTAGCGGGTTGTGTTGGGGAATAATTGAAGTTGCCGCTGATATCCTTCATCAAAACCTCTTCAGAGTTTTGGAGATTGCTCATCACATTGGCACCGCTGCTAGCAAGATTCAGCGAGTCGTTGGTTTCAAAATCATCAATCACTTTTTTGGCTGATGATTGTGCATCGCGGTATTCATTAGAAATGACAACTGAATCATCGGTATTCATTGGACGATATTCTGAATAGCTGCGCGTAAAAAATTCTTTTCCTGCCAGATTTTGCTTGCAATACAGCTCTGACATGGCAAGAGTGTATGCCTTCACCAATGGATGAAGCTGGGAACGGGTAATCAGATCAGGACCACTTGCCAGAGGATTAGTAGTTGAATCGTTGTGAAATACAGCATGACCGGCACCGTGCACATAGATTACATGCTTGTTGCCAGTGCCGCGCTCATAAATTGTCATCGGCTGAGTATACGAATTAACAGGGGCTCCGGAAGCATCTGTATCCGCTCCGCCAAGAAACTGATTATAGTTTACATCATAGGGATTAACGACTGTATCCGGAAACCAAGACACCGGGCATATACTGCTGATGTATTGTACATCCTGCCATGTGAAATAGGCAGAACCGTTTTCACCGTTGTGTAAACGGGTGTAAGCGCGAACGGGAGATTCGCCACCCGTACTATGTCCCATCCAGCCCATGTGATGATGGTCAATTTTTCCGTTGAGCACTCCGCTGAACAACGTATTCTGGTTGGCAAGAAGATGGTCAATATTCGCAATGAGCGAGAGTGATGCCGTCTGGGTTCCATCCGGATCACCAAAGCCCACATCATTCCAGTGCGACATTACAATGTAGCCATACGATGCGAGATGTTCTCCTATGTAATCATACATTGTATAGTTGTATGTCCATCCATGTGAGATGACAATCAGAGGAAGTGAGTCGAGGCTCGCGATGTTTGATGGATACCAGATGCGTTTGGTCAACTGAACTGTATTAGTCCAGTCCTGCGTGGTAACGGCAAGCACTCCCGGCTGCGTGATGTCGTGAATAACATAAAATCCTACATCATTTCCTCCATCAATAAAATCAGCAGGCGAAAGAATTCCGTTGTTATCCATATCAGTAACAATATCGTAACGCACACCGATTCCTACAGCGTTGTAGGCAACCAGTTCATTCGGAGCTGCAAGTTGAAAAGTATTCAACTGAATGCTGACGTCAGAAAACGTAAATGATTGTTCACCACTATTGGTGACATCAACCAACGTATTGTTCAACTGCCACTCATTTGCGGTTTTGTCAATTACCACGTACACATCTGCCGTAATGTTATTGATTGCAGGAAATAGTTTTCCATCAATGGATATGTTCACCACTTCGTCAGCATTAAAATTCTGCACCCAATGGAAATACGGAAAGTTGTGAGCAGCCTTTCCGACAAGCTCAACTTCTGTTTGTGCATTTCCTGTAATCGTTAAAAGGATGCCAGATAATAAAAGAGCTATTTGTTTTTTACCCGATAAATATCGGGATTTCACTTTTTCTTTTTTGAAAAATTCGGAGTTCAACATTTTAATCTGTTTTATAATTGACGCGTAGTTCGCTTCCCCACCAGCCATAAAAATTATTGTGTCACTTCCAGCACCCTATCAATTCTTTCCCGCTCCCATGACTCCCAACCCCGCCCGTTCACGGCTTCAATGATCAGGTATGGATTGTCAGCATTTATTTTTTTGAGCAAATTTTTCGCAGGTCCCGCAAGGCGGCTGTTTCCGCTCATCAACGCGTTCAAAAGATTATTGACAAAATTGAAATCGTTGTAATACTCCAACCTTTCCAGTGCGTTCATTGCATTAATGCGGGTTCGGAATTCATATCCCGCTCCCGAATATTCAACCAGCATATCGAAATGTTTTACAGAATCAGCAGAAGCAATTTCCAGCCAACGGATTTTCACATTCATGTTGTAACCTTCCACATCTTTCGAGGTTGCGAGATAATCATTTTTCTTTTTCGGAAACTGAGTGCTGAGTTTTACAAGCGCAGATTCAATCACACCGTAAGAAGAATCCACCAGCAACCGCTCAAACTCAGGCAGCCAGTCTTCATCAATTTCTTCAATGCCGTTGATGAGGTTTAATCTCACGCGGGAGCTTTTATCGTTCACGGCTTTTAAAATCATGGCTTCATTTTTCTTCGCATCTGCGTTCATCAATTGATTGATGATTTCATTTCTGATCGCATAAAAAGAATTCTGATCATAAATCCAGTTCATGGTGTTGCGTTTTTGTTTGGGTTCCAGATCGCGCATGGCGATGAGTGCGTCCATTTTGTCCAACATATTTTTCGCACCGAAAACCTGCGCTTCCAGTTCGTCATACGAACGCACGAAAGTGACATTGCAAAGATTTTTTTTGTCAGGATCAAAAAGAATAAATGAAACGAGTTTATTATCCGGATTCATAAACACAACCTGTTGTTCAGCTTTTTCAATCCATTCGGTTTTTGAATCAACCGCTCCGTCATCATAATGAATTTCAAAGACAACGGGCATTCTGAAAAGCCCTACACATTCCTTTTGTTCCTGAATTTGTTTCACCGTAATCAAAATTGCCGGAAGATGATTGAATTCTTCAGCTATGTAACTCAACTCATAATGCGGTTCGCCACCACGATAAAGCCACTGATCAAAAAACCAGTCGAGATTAATTCCGAGCGATTCAAAAAACGACATTTGAAAATCGTGCGTGTCAACATTAGTGTAAGGATGTTGCTGCAAATAATATGTCACTGCTTTTCTGTATTGATCATTTCCGAGAATGTATCGCAGCATATCGAGCACGACAGAACCTTTTTGATAAACCCGCGATCCGCCTGCTTTAGTATGAACCACCGGATAAAGATCAGTTTTGGAAGCGGCTAACGATGCCTGCATCTCACCCCAGCGATCCCAATCATATTCATCCTTTCCGAAAATTGATTTGCGAAATTCTTTTGCATAGTGTGTCGCGAAACTTTCCTGCAGCCAGGTGCCCTCTCCACCCCACGCAGTCACAAAATCTCCGAACCACTGATGCACCAATTCATGTGCATTGGTTCCGATATAATCACGATCAAGATTGGCGCGTTTGTCTTTTACATAAAAATCGGTGAACACAGTGGCAGTTGTATTTTCCATTGCGCCATACATAAAATCCTGAACCGGAATCTGCGAATAGGATTCCCACGGATAAGCAACACCAAATTCTTTTTCGAGAAAGTCCATCATCTTTTCGCTGAATTGATAAGTGGATTTTTCTTTTTGCGGTTCATCAGAGTAGTAATAGAAATTCATCGGCACACCCGATAAAGATTTTGAAGAAGAAACTCCGTACTCACCAATGCCGAGCATGATGAGATAAGGAGGTTGAGGATAAGTCATGCGGTAATGCCAAACGGTTTGATCATTTTCCGCAACAGTAGTTTCAATAAATTCACCGTTGGATAGCACTCTGTATTTTGACTCTGCTGTTACATACACTTCAGAAATTATTTTGTCGTTCATATCATCATACATCGGAATCCAGTAGCGGTTATCAATCCCCTGCCCTTGTGTCCAGATTTGATTTCGCGTTTGATATTGATCAGTTCGCTTATCGGGTTCTTCCTCATTCCACCCGATGAAATAAATTCCTTTGCGCGGTGTACAGTCGTAATCAATCTTCAGAGAATAATTCTTATTCCATTCCAAAGGAGGATCAAACCAAACGGTGATTCCTTTATCGTTGGTGGTATATTTCACGTCCGCATCATTGAGTTTTACAGAATTGAAATGAATATCCGGTGCATCAAGAAAAACGGAATCTACTTTTTGCTGAAGAGGACTGAATGTATGTGTCACTGTGCCGATTACCTTACCGTCTTCGGGCACAAACGAAACATAAAGCAGCAAATGCGTGAAGTCAACATTGTGATCGCGCGGACCTGCATTAGTATCGGGAAGATAACAACGGTTTACATCCTGAGCATGAATGAATAAAGGCAGAAACAGGAAAAGGAGGATTATTATTTTCATTTTACAAATTTTAATCCCACCAAAATACTAATTGAAGATGCGATGAACACCGGGATAATTATTTTTTCATCTGATAAATACGTCCTCATGTCGAATCTCGTTGAAAGGTGAAAATGAAGACAACTATCTTTGCAGCAATGAAAATGTTTTTGTTTCTCATTTTGATTTCTGTTTCTTTCAGTCTGCGTGCGCAGGATGTTGCAGTCATCCATTTCGAACAACTGGAAAACAGAATTGCAAATTCCGGAGATACGATATTGCTCATCAATTTTTGGGCTACCTGGTGTCATCCCTGCGTAGAAGAAATTCCGGATTTCGAAAAATTTTCAACTCAATACAAACAATACAACAACAAACCGGTGAAACTCCTTTTTGTCAGTCTTGATTATGCGGACAAACTGAAGAGCAAAGTGATTCCGTTTATGAAAGAAAAACAGTTACTCAGCGAAGTTGTTCTTCTTGATGACACGGATTACAATTCGTGGTTGCCGAAAATTAATGGTTCATGGGAAGGAGTTATTCCTGCAACCTTATTCATCTATAAACCCAGTGATATTTATTTATTCTATGTACAACAATTAACTTTTAATCAACTTGAAAAACTATTAACATCACAATTAAACTGATCAAAATGACAAACAGATTTTTTCTTTTAGTATTTGCTATTTCAATTCTTTCCTTCACTTTTCCAGTTGTTCCTGCTTACGAAGTAGGAGATTTGGTTGAAAATTTTACTTTGAAAAATGTAGACGGCAAAATGACATCTCTATACGATTTTACAAATGAAGAGGGTATTATCCTCGTTTTCACCTGCAACACCTGCCCGGTATCTCAGGCTTATGAACAACGAATCATTGATCTCCATAAAAAATACAGGAAGAAAGGATTTCCGGTGATCGCCATTAATCCGAATGATGTAACCATCAGACCCGGAGATTCATATGATGCCATGGTTGACCGCGCTATCGACAAAGATTATTCCTTCCATTATCTGCATGACGAAGATCAGGAAATTGCCATGCGTTTCGGAGCCGCCAAAACTCCGCATGTTTATTTGTTACAGAATGTAAATGATGAATTTAAGATCGCTTATATCGGATCTATTGATGATAATTCAAATGACGAAACTGCAGTTACCAGATATTACCTCGAAGATGCGATCGCTGCTTTGCAGGCAGGTAATACTCCTGACCCGGCAAAAACAGTTGCCATCGGTTGTTCGATAAAATGGAGAGTCAACTAAAAAAGCATTTTAGAAAAGGCTGTGTTATTCGCGGCCTTTTTCTTTTTTAGCCCGCGATTATCTTTGAACCAAATCACAGCGCATGCACCATTCCAAAACACTGACATCATTTTTTTTAATTCTACTATTTTTTTCAATTAAATCATTTTCGCAACCGGGTACGTTGACGTGTCCTGGAACTGTAATCTCTGCGGGATTGATTACCGGCACAGGAATGCTGCTCTCTTGTCCCCCAACAGTTAGTGGTGGGGTTGAAACTGATGAAACATATTCCTATACAGCTACAATAAGCGGAACTGCAACTGTCAGTTCCTGCATCATGGGTGGTCTGGATACTTATCTCCGCGTGCGCGATACCTGTGGTGGTAACGTCCTGGGAGAAAACGATGACTGGTGTGGTAATCCCGCTTATTCTTCGCAAGTAACATTTCCCATCACGCTTGGGAATGTTTATGTAATCGAATGGATCAACGTCTGGATTTGCCAAACACCATTCGATTGGACATTGGTTGAGGAAGAAATTTGTTCTTTCAACGCGGCACTCAACACAGGTGGATGGATGAACTCCTGTGAACAGTACGTTCCGCTTCAATGCAATCCTTCAGGCATGGGTTATCAATGGTACAGTAACGGATTGCCAATCAATGGAGCCACCAATCAGGTTTATAATGTAGGCGTTAACGGATATTATTATTGTGTAGCTACTGACCAGGGAAGCGGATGTTCCGATTATTCTAATGGAATTAATATTGTTTTCAGCTCACCGCCCTATCTCAATAATATTTCGGGAGATGATTTTCTTGATGTAGGTGATGTGTCGAATTATACCATTTCTAATTTAGCCGGTCCGCTAATTCAATGGTCTGTTTTTGGAGGAACAATTTTATCGGGTCAAAGCACGAATGAAATTTTAGTGCAATGGGATGAAGGCGGAATGGGTGTCGTTTATGTTGTCTCAGCAAATCCTCAATGCAGCGTGGATACTTTTTTTTCAGTCACTGTTTGCGGTTTAGAGCCCTACATTATTGCAGCAGACACTGTAATAATTTGCAGCGGTGATATACTTCCCCTACTTGTAAATCCGGCACAGGGGATGATTTATCAGTGGTATGATGGTGTAAATCCTGTTCCAAATGCAACCTCAGGATTTCTTGCAGTCTCACAAACCGGAAATTATTACTGCGAAGTGATTGATTCAAATACGGGTTGTGTTTCGATTTCAAATTACGTTTTTGTTGATCTAATGCAACAAATTGTAGCTGATCCGATCATTGGTGCTGACTCTGTGAACCAGCTGCAAATCGTTGATTATTCGGTTGCCGTTAATCAAGGTGTCAATTATTACTGGGAAATAACAGGGGGCGATATTCTCAATGGGCAAGGAACAAATTCTGTTCAGATACAATGGAGCGGTGTAGGGACCGGAGAAATTATTCTGACTGAATTCATCAGCGAATGTGAGGATACTTCAATGCTTAATGTTTTCATTGGTGCACCGAATTATATTAATGAAATATTTTCTTCGTTCAATATTTATCCTAATCCTGCTGATAATTTGTGTGTTGTGAGTTGTGAGTTGTGTGAAAGAGAAACTCAACTGAAAGTTTTTGATCTGATGGGAAAAGAAATTTACTCAACTCCTTTTGTTGATCGCTCGTCATTGGTAACTGCCGACTGGACTTCCGGAATTTATTATTTGCAAGTCAAAACGGCTTTCGGATTTGCGATGAAGAAGTTTGCAGTAATTCACTAACGCATGGCAAATTCAGTAAATCTGTATTTAAAGGTTTGAATGTTCGATTGCTTGATTGTTTCGTTTCTTAATCTGCATATCGGTATACTGGTACATTAGCTTATTATTTTTGCCTCATGCCGAAAATTTCTAACAAAGGGCAAATGATGCCCCCTTCTCCCATTCGCAAACTTGTTCCGTTTGCGGAGAAAGCAATTAAAGAAGGAAAGAAAATTTTTCACCTTAACATTGGTCAGCCGGATATTCTTACTCCGCATGAAATGATTGATGCGATACGCAACATTGATATAAAAGTCATTGAGTATTCACATTCTGCAGGAATAGAATCATACAGAAAAAATCTGACGGGATATTATCGAAAGAACGGAATCAACATTGATTATACGGAGATCATGATCACCACCGGAGGATCCGAAGCCATTCTTTTTGCCATGATGAGTTGTCTTGATCCCGGTGACGAAATCATTATCCCCGAACCGTTTTATGCAAACTATAACGGGTTCGCAACAACAAGCGGGATTAACATCAAACCGGTTACATCGCATATCAAAAATGGTTTTGCCCTTCCTTCTATGGAAGAATTTGAAACACTCATTACCACAAAAACAAAAGCAATCATCATCTGCAATCCGAATAATCCGACAGGTTATTTGTATTCGCGCGAGGAATTGGAAATGCTGGGTTCCATTTGCAAAAAACATGATCTCTATCTTTTTGCTGATGAAGTTTACCGTGAGTTTTGCTACGATGGCAAAGAACATTTTTCTGTTTTGAATCTTGCAGGCCTTGAGCAGAATGTGGTGGTGGTGGATTCAATTTCAAAAAGATATTCTGCTTGTGGTGCGCGAATCGGTGCATTGATCACCCGCAATAAAGAAGTGTTCAACACCGCACTCAAATTTGCACAGGCGCGCCTTTCTCCTCCCACGCTCGGACAAATTGCTGCCAATGCTGCCCTGCAGGTGGGCGATGAATATTTTGATGCCGTAAAAACCGAATACATCGCTCGCAGAAATTATATCGTTGAAGCACTCAACAAAATTCCAGGAGTGGTTTGCCCGAACCCCGGTGGCGCATTTTATACCATCGCGCAATTGCCTGTTAAAGACACAGATATTTTTTGTCAATGGTTGCTCGAAAGTTTTTCTTATGAAGGCAAAACAGTGATGCTTGCGCCTGCTTCCGGGTTTTATGCAACCACAGGTTTCGGAAAAAACGAAGTGCGAATTGCCTATGTCCTCAATCTCGATGACCTCAAACAAGCGATTAAATGTTTGGAAAAAGCATTGGAGGTTTATCCGGAGAAAGTTGCGACAAAAGAAAATTCAATGGTGAATTAATTCTTGGCATAATCCTCCAAATACTCAAACCTCTCCGTCAATTCTCCATTTTTCACAATCGTTGCGCGGTCAATCATTTCACTCCCATGGTTGGCGTCCCCGCCAACCATTTTCAGTAATTCAGGAAAAACAAGATTGATGAATTTTTCACCAAATTCATTTGAAGCATCGCGCGGCAATTCATTCGGCAGATTGTCAACCGCCATAATATCAACGGAAGAAGGAAGATACGGTGCCGTTTCAAGGTGTGTGTTTTTATCAATGCCATAAACGGGTTCATCAATCGTTGATGCCCGAAGCGTGATGGGCACAGAGCCTTGCACATCGCAGGAAATATCCGCAATGGTTTTAATGCGAAACCAGTTGAGATGAATATCATGCACTTTGAAAAAAGGAGGAATTCCTTTTTTCCAAAAAACACAATTCAACATAATATCTGTGAGTGAAGTATAAGGTTTGAAATCGCATTGATATAATTCAGGTCTTGCGTGAAATTCAGTTCGGTCAAAACCACCATCAGAAATTCGCGAATACAAGTCATCCGAAGTGAGTTGGGTGTAAACAGGCTGGCTTTCGCGCAACTCGATGGAAGACACACTATAACTCAGAAATTCTTCTTTTGAAACTTTTTTGATATCAAGAAAATCCAATAGCTCAACAGCACCTGATGCAACGCGACCAGTGCCTGTGACAACAATATTTAACCGAGGAAATGAAAGGGAAGAACTGCGATAAAAATTTTTCATCGCTTCAAAGTTTTTAAAATCCTTTATCCGCGGAAGATTAAAATTTCCGGTTCGCTTGCCGTAAGCCATCAAACCGTTGTGCGCCCCGACAATTCCGGCAAACCGCCCGAAAGCTATCAGGCGATTTCCGTTTTCGTCCGTGATACATTCGTAATCAATCAATGTAATATTTTTTTTGATAATTGCCTGAATGAGTTTTTGATTTCCTGATTGTTTTTTTATCGTATGCGAAAAAATGAAATAGGTTTTGTTCGGAATCAATAAATCCATGGGAACTTCTTTGATGCCAATCAAAATATCGCAATCGCTGATATCATCCGTCAAAGTCAATCCGGCATTTTGATATTCCTGATCTGAATAACAACGATGAGAAGAAGACTGAATCTGAATTTTTATTTCCGCCAGCGGATATTTCGCCAATAATTCTTTGCACTGATCAGGACTGAGCACCACACGGTTATCCGGTGGCGTTTTCCCTTCTCTGATTATCCCGATTTTCATTGCGCGAAAATATGGCTTCATCGTAATTATTTTTCTTCAACAATCAAACTATAAAGCAATGAAACAATTTCTTACGAGTTGTGTTTGGTAACTTTGCATCTATTACTGCCAACTGGCAGCTGCTCACGGCACATTGAAATTGGGGGCGACCGGAATTGACAGCATCGTTCTTTGTAAGCTTGCGTGTCGGGCAATGTGGATGATCCCGTAAAAATCATGTCCACAAACTAATTTTTATCTGGCGAATCAAACTTCGCTATGGCAGCTTAATCCGATAGGATAAAGCATACCATTGTTCCCTGTAGCTGTACTCACAAGGTTGCTACGGAGCATCGAAAATTGTGAGTTGCTGCAACAAGCTGATCCGGTTGTTGCTTAAGAAAAGGAAATACGGAATGAATAGGTGAGTATGCAAACCAGTTCATCTCCCGACAAATAATTGGATACTACACACTGTAGACGGCTTGCTCAAACCTTGTCTGGACGAGGGTTCGATTCCCTCCGCCTCCACGGAAGTGATTTTGAAAAATCGCAAATAATGCCCGTTAGAATTCAATTCTGCCGGGCATTGGTTTTTCGCAACAAGAAGAACATTTTCAATTCATCACGTTTAATACTTTTACCCAATACACCACCCCAAACGGAACCCAATGGCAAAATCAGTCTATTATTTTTTTTTCCTGACAATTTCTGTTGTCCTCATTTTTTCCTGTAAAAAGAAACAGCACGAAACTGAGCAACAGTCAATCCCACAAAATGCGGATGAATCCTTTAGTGGTGATCCTTTGTTCAAGCTCCTGTCCGCAGAACAAAGCGGCATCACCTTCAACAACGATATTCACGAAACGTATGAAAAGAATTTTTATGTATGGGAATATTTCTACAACGGTGGGGGGGTTGCTATTGGCGATATTAACAATGATGGCTTGTCTGACATCTATTTTACCGGCAATGAGGTTAGCGATAAATTGTATCTCAACAAAGGAAACTTAAAGTTTGAAGACATTTCTGATAAAGCCGGAATCAATAAAATGGGGTGGCGAACCGGGGTGAGTATGATGGATTTTAATAATGACGGATTGCTGGATATTTATGTTTGCCGGAGTGGTTGGCAGGATAAAGAATTGCAGCGAAATCTTTTATATGTCAATAATGGAGATTTGAGTTTCACTGAACGTGCTAAGGATTTTGGAGTGGCTGATTTCGGTCAATCAGTTCAATGCGCATATCTTGATTATGACCGGGATGGTGACATGGACTTATATCTGATGAATCATCCAAGCGAATTTAACTTAGCACTTTCCGTGCGAACCGAAAAAGCGAAATATCCGGGTCCGGCAGAAACTGACAGATTATATCGCAACGATGGAAATAAATTTACAGACGTTTCTGTATCTGCCGGAATAAGCGACTATGGTCATGGCTTAGGCATCGCGATTATTGATGCTAATCAGGATGGTTGGGATGATATTTTCGTTGGCAATGATTTTCAAACCCCTGATTATTTATGGATCAACAAAGGCAACGGCAAGTTTGAAGATAAAATGAGAGAGTATTTGAAGCACTGCTCCTACTTTTCAATGGGTTGCGATGTTGCAGACATAAATGATGATGGATTTCTTGATCTCGTTTCGGTAGATATGTTGCCTGAACTTCCGGAACGCCAGGTTTTGAATGTTCCTAAACTTGGCGAGTACCGAAAGGAAATTTTTTATCAAAGAGGATATTATAATCAATATCAGCGCAATATACTCCTGATGAATAACAGCAACAGTACCTTCAGTGATATCGCTCAATACTCCGGCATTGATGCTACTGATTGGAGTTGGGCTTCATTGTTTGCAGATTTCGACCTGGATGGTTTTGAAGATTTGCTTGTTACCACCGGATATTATCGCGAGCCTCAAAACCGTGATTACATGGCAATACTTGATGACTATGCAAAGCAAAACAGAATCATGACAATTGATGAGTTTAAGAAGGAATGCGGGCAGTTGAAAATTGCGAACTATGTCTACAAAGGATTACCGGAGGCAAAGTTTGAAAAATATACGAACCGATGGGGTTTCAATATTGAATCATTTTCAACCGGTGCAGCAACTGCAGATCTGGATAATGACGGAGATCTGGATGTTGTAATCAGCAATATTGACGATAAGGCTTTTGTTTACGAGAATCAGATTAATGAGCGTGGCAAAGACCATTTCATCAAGCTTCGATTCAAAGGTCCATCAGACAACACCTTTGGTTTAAATACAAAAGTGGCTGTTTACACCGGTGACATAAGACAATTTCAAATCTTTAATGTGGTAAGAGGTTATCAATCTTCAGTTGATTATTGTATGCATTTCGGAATCGGAAATGTAAGCCTGATAAATAAAATCGAAATCACCTGGAATGACGGTAGTCAACAAGTATTGACTGACGTAAATCCAGATCAGGTTTTAGTCATAGATCATAAAGATGCCGGACAAAACCTGTTCCCGGTTTACCCGGAAAAAAAATCACCCTTGTATTTCAAAGAGATGGCCAGTGGAACGGGAATTGACTTCGTTCATAAAAACAAAGGATTTGATGATTATAAAACAGAAAAATTAATTCCTCAAAAATTTTCTCTCAACGGACCCGCTATCGCAGTTGCTGATGTTAACGGAGATGGGATTCAAGATGTATTTGCCGGGAATGGTACAAGTGGACGTTCTGCTTTGTTTTTGCAATCTGCAAATGGAAAATTTATCGAGTCCGCTGTTCAACCATGGATCGCTGATTCATTGTATGATTGCAGTGACGCTGTTTTTTTCGATGCAGACATGGATGGAGATCCGGATTTGTATCTGGCAACCGGCACCAATCAATATGGTAATCAGTCAATTTTTCTCAATGATAATTTTTACCTCAATGACGGATCCGGCAATTTCTCAAAAACATCAGATGTACTTCAACAAATGATAACATTTAATTCTTGTGTTGATACTTGCGATATAGACAGAGATGGGGATCTTGATTTGTTTGTTGGCGGGAAAATGATTCCCGGACATTATGGAGAAGCTCCGAGAAGTTATATTTTGAAAAACAACAGTGGAAAATTCGAAGATGTTACGCTTTCAATAGCTCCTGAGTTAGCTAACATTGGAATGGTAACCGATGCCGTTTGGAGTGATTTTGATAACGATGGTTTGAAAGATTTAATTGTAGTTGGTGAATGGATGAACATTCAAATTTTCGCCATGGATAAAACCGGAAGTTTTGATCTTCAGCCCGTAGAATCCTTAGAAAAAACAGCAGGCTTTTGGAACACGATTGCTGCTGCAGATTTTGACATGGATGGTGATGATGATTATGTCTGCGGCAACATTGGTTTGAATTATAAATACACCGCAGAATCAGAAATGCCCTTGCAATGTTTCTTTATTGATTATTTGAAAAATTCTAATCCACTACCTTTTTTCGGTAAAGCGGTGAAGAATAAATATTACCCGATGCGTTATCTCGATATTTTCAAAGATCAGTTTCCGAATGTCTTTCCGGGGAAATATGGCAGCTATGCGAAATACGCAGCACTATCTCCTGAAGAAGCATTTGGAAAAGCTTCAAAAATCTTTTCAGCCAATGAATTTGCATCCGTTTATATTCGAAATGATGGGAATGAAAAATTTACGGTAAGTCCTCTCCCCTATCAGGCGCAGCTTTCCTCAGTTAATTCAATACTCATCAGCGACTTTAACCTTGATAAAAATCCGGACCTTTTGCTCGCGGGAAATATTTACAACTCACCTGTAGATGTGGGTGATGCAGATGCCGGTATCGGCTTATTGTTGCTTGGTAACGGAAACGGAGATTTTAAACCTGTAAGTATGAACGAAAGCGGATTTTTTTGTTCTAATGCAGTACGCAGTATGAAAATGATTCGATCGGCAAGTAATCAAACAAGCCATGTATTGGTTGGCTGTAACAATTCAAATCTGAAAACATTCATTGTGAAACTGAGTGAACTTTTACAATAAACATATTACTCATCTTTCAGTGGATTTCGATTTCTTAAAAAGTTTACCTTGATATTAAATCAGAAATCAACTCCGGCTGGTAATCATCATTTGCCCATTTCAATTTCAACGTAACCTTTCTCTTTCCGATACGTAGTATACAATGTATTGTAACAACCTCTACAATATAATACCGCGATTCAACTTTACTGTTTCAAAATTCAAGGATGTTCAGATTTCACTTTCCAATTTTCCTTTTGATTTTTGGCAATAGTTATTTATATGCACCCGCGCAGCATTATGATTTCCGAAACTATTCCGTTGAAGAAGGCTTAGCCCAATCGCAAATATTCTCGATCATGCAGGACAGCCGGGGCAATCTCTGGCTTGGAACTTATGGTGCCGGTGTCAATCGTTTTGATGGCATTCATTTCGATCGCTTCAACGAATATGACGGACTCAGTAACAATATTGTTCATTCAATTTTCGAAGACTCAAAAGGAAACATATGGTTTGGCTTTGAGAAGGGTGGAGTAACACGCTATGATGGTATTTCATTCAAAACATTTTCTGATGTACAACATCTCAAATCTGCAACCGTCAGAATGATCAATGAAGATGCAGATGGTAATATTTGGTTTGGGACAGATGAATCAGGTCTTTACAAATTTGATGGACATAAAACAGAAGAGATCAACATAGATGGGAAAATGGCTGATCATGTTTACACTTCAGCAAGAGATAATGCAGGTAATCTCTTTTTCTCTGAAGGAAAAAGTCATATTTATCAAGTCACCAACGGTTCGATTTCACTCTATGTAGAAATCAATCAACCTGATCATGATGAATCCATCAATGCAATTTGCATCAGTAACAAAAATGAAGTCCTCTTTTCATCATCCGAAACATTGTATAGCTACGATGGAAATGAAATTCGCTTGTTGAATGATGGAAGTACCTGGAATAATATTCCGGTAAACACGATTTATATCGATGATCAGCAATATATCTGGATAGGCACGGATGGAGCGGGCGTTTTCAAATACGATCATCAGCAATACACGGAATACACCACTGAATCCGGATTGACCAATGACATCATTTACGGAATTCTTCAGGATGATAATGGTAATATGTGGTTTGCTACAAATGCAGGTTTGAGTAATTATCGTGGTGAAGCTTTCATTTCTTATTCAACTCAAAATGGTTTGCTGCATAATTCGGTCATGTCAGTTTATGAAGATGAACTCGGTAAAATATGGATCGGAACTGATAAGGGCTTGAGTGTTTTGGAAAACAATTCGTTCAAAAACTTCACAGCCAAAGACGGGGTTTCAGACAAAACTGTCTGGTCGGTCAATGGAGATCATCATGGAAATGTTTATATCGGACTTGATGAAGGTGGAGCGGTGAAATATGATGGTAAAAAATTCATTCACCTCGATTCTAAAAATGGTTTTACCGATATGACCGTCATGTTTATCACTTCTGATGACAACGGAAATATGTGGTTTGGAACAGATGGTGACGGAGCATTTTTTTATGATGGTAAAAATTTCACTCAATACAATGATTCCACCAAAATTCCGGGCAGCGAGATTTACAGCATGCTTATCGATAGTGAAAAGAATATTTGGTTTGGATCAAGTGGAAAGGGTATCACCAAATTCAACGGTTCTGAGTATATCACTTACAAAACTTCTGATGGCTTGGCAGATAATACGATATGGTCAATCACCGAAGATCAAAATCATTTCATCTGGATTGCTACCAACAAAGGCATCAGCAGATTTGACGGTTCATCCTGGACCAATTTCACAGAGAAAGAAGGGCTGAGTTCAAATAATCCTTACTTCCTCAAAAGCGATAAAAAAAATCAATTGTGGTTTGGAACGGAGAAAGGTGTTGACCGGATTATACTCAATTCAAAAAGTGATATTGAACAAATTCGTTCTTACAATAAAGCAGATGGCTTTGTCGGCATCGAATGTAATCTCAACGCATTTTGTGAGGACAAAATGGGAATGATCTGGTTTGGAACGATCAAAGGGCTCATTCGATTCAACCCCGAATTAGAAAAGGAAAATAACATCGCACCCAAAGTTTATATCACTTCACTCAAATTATTTTCCGATCAGGTGGATTGGTCAACGTTTGAAACCAGGCGGGTTGCCTGGTTCGATTTGCCCGAAGAAGTCAATTTTTCACACAAACAGAATCATATCACATTTGATTTCCGCGCCATTGACCTCAATCTTCCTGAAAGAGTTACTTATCAATACATGCTTGATGGATTTGACCGCGAGTGGGAACACGTGAGCAATAAAACACAAGCGGTTTATTCCAATCTTCCTTATGGCGATTACACGTTTATGGTTAAGGCACAAAACAGCGATGGAATCTGGAGCACAGAGATGGCAACTTATTCATTCAGTATCAAACCTCCTTTTTGGCAATACTGGTTGTTTTATCTAACCGTGGCGGTAATTGTTATTACCACGATTGCTCTTTTCATCAAAATGAGGGAGCGAAAAATAAGACGCGAAAAACAGCATCTTGAAAAAGCGGTTGCAGAACGCACGAATAAACTGATGGATGCTTACAAAGAATTGATTCTGGCAAACACGATGCTCACAGAAAAAAATGTAGAAGTGGATCAGCAGCGCAAACATGCCGAGATTGCCGTTAAAGCAAAAACAGAATTTCTCGCAACCATGAGTCATGAAATAAGAACTCCCATGAACGGAGTCATCGGAATGACAGGGCTGCTGAATGAATCCGAACTCACTCCTGAACAACGCCAATACGTTGACATCATCCGCGTAAGCAGTGAAAACCTGCTAACCATTATCAATGATATTCTCGACTTTTCAAAAATTGAATCCGGTAAACTCACACTGGAAGAAAATCCTTTTGAATTAAGAAATTGCATCGAAGAATCACTCGACATGTTTGCAGTAAAAGCAAAAGAGAAGGATATCGAGCTCATGTATGAGATTGCTTCAAATATCCCGAAGATCATTGTCGGTGATGTAACCCGTTTGCGACAGGTATTGGTAAACCTCGTCAACAACGCAATTAAATTCACTCAACACGGTGAAGTTCTGATAACCGCCAAACAGTGGTCATTGAATGGCAAAATGGAAATTCTTTTCTCTGTCAAAGACAACGGCATCGGAATTCCTGAAAACAAGTTGGGCAATCTGTTTAACTCCTTCACCCAGGTTGATTCATCCATAACCCGCAAATATGGCGGTACCGGTCTGGGACTTGCCATCTGCAAAAAATTAACCCTCTTGATGGGTGGCGACATCCGTGTAGAAAGTGTTGAAGGTAAAGGAACAACTTTTTATTTCACCATCTCCGTTCCCGTTCCAATGACACAACCGGTTGATCAGAAACTAAAAGATCTCGAAGGAAAATATATCCTCATCATTGAACCCAATGAAATTTATCGCCACATCATGAATAATGAATCTCTTGATTGGGGACTATCCACATGTTTAGCGCCCTCATTATATGAAGCGGAAATTATTATACGAGAAAAAAAAGTGGACGTGATCCTGATGGACAGCAACATTATCCGTGATGGAATGCAGTGCGCTTCTTTCAATTCCGTTTGCAAGGAAAAAAATATTCCGGTTGTTTTATTAGTAAATATTGATCAACAGCACAACACAGCTATCGGGCAGGGATTGAACATTTTCCCAATCACCAAGCCGGTCAAGCATTCTCATATCTCCGGTTCTATCCTCAAAGCATTGGGAAAATCACAAGTGACTGTGGCGAATAATAAACGCATTTCCAAATTAGACAGCGCCCTCGGCAAAAAACATCTCCTTAAAATTCTGGTTGCGGAGGATAACATCATCAACCAGAAAATTGCGGTCAACATTTTAAAACATATGAGCTACCAAACGGATATAGCAGCCAACGGGTACGAAGTGCTCGAAGCCCTCGGTCGCCAGGATTATGATCTCATTCTCATGGATGTGCAAATGCCCGAAATGGACGGACTGGAAGCCACCCGCGCTATTGTGGAGAAATGCAAAAACAAAAAACGCCCTTATATCATCGCCATGACAGCTAATGTGGAAGAAGGAACCCGCGAAGCCTGTTTCGCGGCCGGCATGAACGATTACATCTCCAAACCTGTGCAGGTGGAGCAAATCCAGAACGCCATTCTCAAAATGGTTCAGCAATCTTCTCCGGTTAATTAATCAATATACTCTCAACATTTTTTTTGCGAACACATTTGTTTCTATTTTGAACCAAATTATTTCCTCATGTCCGAAATTATTGTTGACTTCCATTGTCATCCAACCATGAAACCTTTTGGTCGGAGTTTTGAAAACAAAGGCGAACACCATTTATCGCTCAAGAAAAAAAACAATATCTGGCACCGCGACCGTGCCGGTTTTTTTGAAAAAGTGGTTGAGCGGGTTGCGACCATCACACCTTTCACTCAATCTGATTTTTCCTCTCTCACGATGGGCAATGTCAGAACCATCTGTTGCGCACTCTATCCTCCCGAGAAAGGATTTTTTGATAATAAACTCGGCACAGGTCATCTTTCAGATCACACCACCAACCTCGTTACGGGGCTGGGTGAAAGACGCATCAATTTTATTCAGAAGAACAAAAGTTATTTTAAAGACCTTATTAACGAGTATGCATTTCTTAAAAAACTCGATGGAAAAATATTTACCCTTGATAACCAAAAGTGGAAATATAAAATCGCGAAAAATTATAATGACATCCGGGCAGCCAAAGAAGATAAAACGTGCAACACAATTATTGTAATCGCTTCCATCGAAGGTGCACATCGTTTTGATTGCGGTATTGATCCACAAAAAAATCCGGCTAACAATCGTACTGCTGCGATTCTCAAAATGGTGGATGAAGTAAAAGCATGGGAACACAAACCCATGTTCATCACTTTCACGCATCATTTTTACAATGAACTATCGGGTCATGCGCCAAGCCTTACAGGAATGATCGGTTCCGCGTTTAATCAGATAAAAGGAATTAACACAGGCATCACAGCTTTGGGTTATCAGGTCATTGATCGGTTGCTTGATAACTCAAACGGTAAACGAATTCTGATCGACATCAAACACCTCAGTGCCAAAGCGCGACAGGATTATTTCAAACATCTCGAAAAAAATTATAAGAACGAGGACATTCCACTTCTCGTCAGCCATGGTGCGGTAACGGGTTTGAAAAAATCGGGCAGCAAAGAAGAGATGATCAAAGGCGCATCCAATCAATTCCGTGCAGAGGATATTAATTTTTATGATGAAGAAATTTTGCGAATCCAATCCAGTGGCGGACTTTTTTGTTTGCAAACTGATGAGCGAAGAATTGCAAGTACGGCTACGCTGAAACAAGTGAATGGCGCAGTCCTCTCGGGTAAAGTCAAAAAGAAATCGGCACAATTAGTCTGGAATCAAATCCGACACATCGCGGAGTTACTCGATGCACATGGACAATTTGCATGGGGCATTCAGGCGCTCGGTACAGATTATGACGGCATTATCAATCCCATTGAAGGTTATCTGGCGGCTGATGATCTTGCTGATCTTGATCCTTACTTGCAGATTCACGCAGAGAAATATATGAGTGGACCCAACAAAATGAAAAACAGTTTCAATAAAATTGACCCTGAAGAAATTGTTGACCGGGTACTGAATGTAAATGCGCTTACTTTTTTACAAAAACATTTTATTTAAGATTTCATGCCGGCAAATAAAGAAGCCTTTATCCGATACCGAATTATTGATTCATGTTTGCGAAACAGGCAGCATAAATTTCCAACTCTGGAATATCTGATTCAAGCCTGCGAGGAAAAACTTGGAAAAGTTTTTTCCTCTTCCACCATTCAAAAAGATATTTACACGATGCGCTTTGATGATGCGCTGGGTTTTCACGCACCGGTTGAGTACAGCAAAAAACATCACGGCTATTACTATATAGATGAAAATTTTACACTTGCTTCCATCCCGCTCAGCGAGGAAGATATCGAAGCAATGGAATTTGCTGTTTCACTTTTGCAGCAGTTCCGCGGAGTAAAAATTCTCGAGCAGTTTGAATCTTCGGTAGATAAAATTCTGGAAGCCATCCACATTCAGCGTGCACTGGCAGGTCGTGAGCATACTGAATTTATACAAGTTGAAAAAGCCGCTAAACATTCCGGCACAGAATGGTTGGGCGAAATTGTTTCTGCCATCATACATCGCAAACCTGTTGAAATTATTTACCAACCCTTTGTTGCGGAAAAATCAAAACAACATTTGGTTCATCCGTATCTGCTCAAAGAATATCGAAACCGATGGTATTTAGTGGGTATGATTGATCAGTATAACCTGCTTTCAACTTTTGGTTTAGACCGCATTTCAAATCTTATCATTTCCGAAAAACCTTTCCGCGCTAATCACCACTTCAATCCTGATTCATATTTCAAACACGCATTCGGCATCACCACTTTCGAAGGCAAACCGCAGCAAGTTGTTTTATCCTTTACTCCATTGCAAGGCAAATACATCAAAACGCAACCGCTTCATCCCACACAAAAAATTCTGACGGACAATAAAAAGGAATTGCGCATCAGTATTCATGTCGGCATCACCATCGAACTTATCATGGCGCTTTTATCTTTTGGTGAAAAAGTAAAAGTTCTCAAACCTTTATCGCTCGCTGTTAATATTAAATCTGCTCTCACCAAAGCGGCAAAGCAGTATTAATCCTTAAAAAATATTCCGATTATTTTTTTACTGCGCAGATAGACTGCGTTGTGCGGCTTGTAACCTTGTGGCATACTTAAACAAAAACACAATGAAAACCACAACCGGAAACAATGAATTGAATGTGTTGAATCTTTTCAACCCTCATGCAGAAATCATGGACAAACATGATTCATCATTTGCAGAAAAGAGTATTGAGTTTTTTGAACGCGCCATCGAGGAAGCCAACAAAGGAATGATCTACAGCGCCATCGACACCGCACGCGATGCGCTGGTGATGACAAAATACTCACGGCAGTATGTGGCGCCTTATGTTCATGGATTTCTGGCGCAAATGCTGTTGGAAACTTCGCACAAAGGTGCAGCAGCTTTTCATGCGGAAATGGCGATTGCAAAACTCAATCCGGAGAATCAGGATTTTTGGGAAGACAAAAAATATTATACCACTTTACTCTCAGCTATAAAGCAGGCGGCTTGAAGCAGCGGCAGGAGGCAAAAAGAAAAGTGAAGCGTTCTTTCTGCTGAATGCCTACTGTTCGTTATGCGTTTTCAATCAGTCTTTGCGCAAAGCGTTCCAACTGTTCCTCAAATTTTTCTGCACATGCGGTTCCGGTTTGTTTGAGTGCAAGAAGATTTTCGGGTGATGCATCATCCATATCGGGTTTGGCATCCATCATTTCCGTATTGATACGCAGGTATTGATCGGGATGATCAACTGCTTCAAACATTTTGCGAAGCTGATAATCCACCGTTTCAGAAACACCTGACATCATAATATCAATTATGAGTTAATGTTTTCTGAATTCCAAAGCTACCGAGTTGATACAATATCGCAATCCAGTAGGATCAGGTCCGTCATTAAACACATGACCAAGATGTGCATCGCAGCGATTGCAGAAAACTTCATCTCTCGAAATTCCTAAACTGTTGTCAACCGCAACTCCTACGTTTTCTTTGGCACGCATATCCCAGAAACTTGGCCAGCCGGTTCCTGATTCGAACTTATGATCTGAATCAAACAAAGGCAGACCGCAGCAAACACATGAATAAATTCCTTCTTCGTGATTATCCCGGTATTCACCGGTGAACGGTTGCTCGGTTCCTTTTTCACGAGTCACATAAAATTGCTCTTCGGTTAACTGAGCATTCCATTCTTCTATTGTTTTTACAATCTTCTCGCCCTTATAAATATTATCTGATGATGTTTTATCATCATTTGTGTTGGTTTTATTCTGAGCGCATGCATTGAACAGCATTACCCCGAAAAAAGAAAACAGAATCAGATTTTTCATTTTGATTTCTTATTTAATACGGTTGAAATACGTGCAAATGTCAAACATAGATTTATTCAGATCGTTCATTAAAATTTATTAACGAATCACGTTTCTCAGGTTGAATATAAATTTTCCTGCTTCCTGATCATAACGAATCAATTCCTCCTTGTCAGCAAAGAGTTTCTTGAGCAGATTTTGACTGATCACTTCCTGAGGTGTTCCTGAAAAAAAATAATGATCAAAACCCATCAGGATAATCTTATCCGCAAGTTGCAGAGCCAATTCGATTTCATGACTGGCAACGAGAATTGTTTTTCCATGTTCGCGACATAAATGAAGCAACAATGAAAGAACTTCCGCTTTGTTTTTCAGATCAAGATGTGATGTTGGTTCATCCAGAATGATAACAGGAGTTTCCTGCACCAATGCGCGGGCAATCATCACTTTCTGCAATTCCCCATCGCTGAGCTGGAATAATGAACGCTCAGCAAGAAGAGAGATTCCTGTAATATTCATCGCCTCATCAATCACATCATAATCATGAGCAGAAAGCTTTCCCATCCAATTGATATGAGGATAGCGACCGATCGAGAGCAATTCAATCACACGAATCAATTTTGATTCAACCTTTTCCGTAAGAACCACACTGAGTTGAAGAGCTAATTCCTGTTTGGGATATTCCAACAATTCTCTCCCAAACAATTTTACAGAACCCGACAAAGGATTTTGAAAACCTGACAATGTCCGGAGAAAGGTTGATTTGCCGATTCCGTTTGCACCAATCACTGCAACAAATTCTCCCTTATTAACTGACAATTTGATGTTTTCGAAAAGACTTTTTCTCTCTCCTTTCGAAGTATATCCTATTGACAAATTATGGAGATCAAAAACATTCATGAAACGGTCGTTTATCAAAAAAAACTTTTTGCCCCTCTCCTGCTCAAAATAATCCAGATTACGATGGGCGCTCCAATCAATGCGGTGATCGCGTTGATTGGAAGGCTGACCTGATCTTTTGGTAATTGAGCAACAATATCACAAATTAAGACGAGCAGCGCACCGCTGATCAAACTGGCAGGAACCAGCAATCTATGATCAGTGGTTTTGAAAATAATCCGGTTGATATGCGGCACCGCGGTTCCGATAAATCCGATAGGTCCGCAGAAAGCAGTAATTCCTCCTGCTAAAATGCCGGTTGAAATGATCAGCAGAATTCTTGTTCTCATCAAATTCAACCCGGTACTCTTTGCATAATTTTCACCGAGTAAAAGAAGATTCAACGGTTTGATCATGATAAATGCCACAACAAATCCAATGATCAAAGATGGAATTAAAACATGCAGTTGTTTCCAAACCACACCGCTTAAACTTCCGAAACTCCAAATTGTAAATGCTTTCAAAGAATCATTGTCGCTGTAATATTCAAGAATTCCAACGATGGCGCTCACTACACTACCGAACATCATTCCGATAATGAGAATGGTTGTAATATCATTTACTCGGGTTGAAATAAACAACATTAAAAGAAGAACCAATGACGAACCTGTAATGGCAGCGATGATCATTCCCCAGCCTTCATTTCCGATAAAATCTTTGAAGAATGTCAGACTTCCTGTTGCCAAAATGAGCAGGGCAACACCGAGACTTGCTCCTGAACTCACACCTAATAAATACGGTCCGGCAATGGGATTACGAAAAAGAGATTGCATTTGTAAACCGCTAACTGCTAAGGCAGCCCCAGCGAGAACTGCGGTAATCGCGCGCGGCAAACGAAAATCAAAAACAATCGTATTCCATGATTCATGTCCGGATGTTTTACCGAAGAGAATTTTTGTAAGCTCAGCAAAAGGAATATTGACAGAACCAATCGCAACATCAGCAACAAAAGCAATCATGAGCAAGATCAAAATGGATGAGAACAAAATTCTGTTTCGCCATTTTGAAGCGCTCACGATTCTTCCGACTTCACTCATGGCAGTTGGCGGTAATAAACCAATTCGTTGTCCGGTAATAACTCAGGATGAAAAATGTGAATTAGGTCTTTGAGAAGAATTTGCGGATGCGTGACTCCTGATTCGAAATAATCAAAGCCTCCGTTTTCATTTACACGAACATCATTGCTGAAAAGATTTCTGTTTTGTGCGGCTTTAAAATTTCCACAACGCGGATCCCATTCCATCAGTTCATGCCAACTGCTGATTGATCCCGGGTTGATCCAGAAATCTGCATCTGCAGCCTCGGCATAGACCTGTTCGAAATCAAGCAGCAGTTTTCCTGTTTCAGGATTTTTTTTCCAGACATAATCAGCTCCGGCATCTTTCAAATAATTCGCAGCAAAACTTCTTCCACCTGGCACACTCCATGTTCCATTCCAGTCAACACCTGTAAACACAGTCGGTTTCTTTAACGGAATGGAAGCCAGTTTTGCCATTGCATTGTATTCGTGTTCCACAACTGCGAATCGCTCGTTTGCAATTTTCTCCTGATCAGTAAACACCGCCAGGAATTTCACCCACTCGCATAAACCCAGCGGTGTGGTTTCCATGAAGTCTGCATTAATCACAACATTTAATCCGCTCTCTTCCAATCTTTCATACTGATCATACCCTTCGATGCCTGTATGATAAGCCATAATTATATCCGGATGGAGTGAAAGAATTTTTTCCTGATCAAGAGATTCTTCATTTCCGATTTCAGCAATTTTGTTTTCTGCGATCAGTTTGCGAACTTTCTCATCATAAATAAATTGTGTCCCTGAAATGCCGACAATCAAATTTTCAGCATCCAGAAAACTGGCAAGTGCCACATGAGTGGTTGACAAACAAACCATGAAACGGATCGGAGTTTCAATTAATGTCCAGCCTCCTTTCGGAACTGCCGAACTTTCTCTTGGTATCAGGAAGTAACGCAAAGTATCGTCCGAACCTTCGAACGGCTGATACACTTCCACTTCTTTAAAACCGTCACCGTAACGCACGGAAAATCCATTGGCATATTTTATCTGAACTTGTGTAAGAGAATCAAACGGTTCTTTTTTTTCGGCAACTGATTGTTCACGATTTGATTTTTCCTTGCAGCAAAAAATCAAAACAGTAGCAAGTATTACAAACATGACATGTCTTAAAGACATGTCATGTTTTGAAGAGAGATTCATGTTTATTGTTTTACAACCCGCTGAATAATTTGGTCATCGCCTTGCCGAAGTTCAACAAAATAAATTCCGCTGCTCAACCAACTCAGATTGATTGGCTGGTAAATGTTTTCTCCGTGACCGGAAATTATTTTGGAATAAATCTCTTCTCCAATCACATTCATCACCCGAATTGAAATTTCATCCGCAGTAATATTTTTTGCAACAACCGAAATATTCTGAACAAACGGATTAGGCGACACCATCAATTCCATCTGGTCCGTGATCTGGGAAACTGAATTTGCATTTCCTTCACGCAGATCAAACGCAATAGTTCCGGGTGAAACATTGGCCGCAAACGCGTCATGTAAAATTCCATTCTCGTCATAAACCACAATCAATCCATATGAGGTGTAATCTGTTTCCGCAACATAAATCAGATTGTTCAACGAATCAGCAGCCATTCCGTAAATCGTGCGATTCATGAAAAGAGTATCAATAGTTGATTGTGCTGGAGTATTGAAACGACCAAGATTTTTACTGGTGATTTCATTCGGATCGTACATTGCTTGATAAAAAACATCGTCACCGAGATTCATCGAAGAGCCGCAACCGGAAACCAGACTCAATAAAGTTGTTTGAGAAGAATTGATTGTTGCATCAATCGTGGAAATGGAGGACGTTCCGTAATCATTATTGTTGAGAGTGAAAATCTGGTTGCCGTTCAGCATCACGTTTTCCGGATTGAGTCCGTTGGCGCCCAAATCAATTTGGTCCACAATTGTTTCTGAATTCAAATCAAGAACAACGAGATAACCAACAGGAGTAAATGGAAAACTGAAACCGTTGTTGACTGCGATGTATGCTTTGCCATCAATAATCGCCAGATCGGAAGTTGAATATTCAATTCCCGCTGCATCGGTAGAAATTTCATACAACAATTCAAGCGTTGCTTCATCATAAACTTGCGCGTATGATGAAAGCAGTCCAAGATAATCACCACGGGTAACGACAATTTTTCCATCCGCAATCGCCATTTTTCTGATGCCGTAAACAATCTGCTGATCCAATTCCTGCAAACTGTTTTTGTCATACTTAATCAGGAATGAATCAGCAGCAACGTAGAAATAATTATCCGTTACAACCAGATCGGTGGCAAAACGCGCGTTGCTGATCGTTGCAAATTCATTGTAAACACTTATTTGCGGAACGTAAGAACCAACCGTTACCGGCACCGCCTGAACATTGTTGATGTAATCAAATCTTCCTTCGTTTAAAATAAAAACCTGATGAACATACGTTTGTGCCTGTGAAGAAAAGGCAGCGGCAACCACCGCAACCAGCAATAGAAAAAATTTTCTCATGGTTTTGAGTTTTAAATGTTTAAAAAAGTTTTTCAAAAAACCTTGAGGTAGAAAAGAATGATAAAGACACATTGCCTGCACCACTCGCCCTACACCCGAAGCATTTAAGCATTCAGCTTCCTCTCCGAGTGAAACTGAATCAAACAATGGCAGGTCTTCTGACTTGTTCTGTGTTTGGCGCCTTCCCGTCACATCGGTAACAGTGGCAAAGAATGTCAAACACTTTTTTAAGAACTTACAGCAGCGGGGACTGTTCGCGATTTACACATGATTCCCTTTTCATTCCCGATTGTTAATCGGAAAACCTTTGTCATGCGTAAATGTAAATGCAGATGTGTGATTTGGAATTTATGAATTGTGATTGGGTGTGGAAAAAAATACAGGCTATGATTCTGCTAATAATACAACTCCACCCAAACCGTATCTTCCAGTTTATAAAACCGGGTGAGGCAAGTGTCGCAATCGGGAAAAAGATCAGGGTTAATTTCGGGGTTTGCGACTAATAATTCGCTGTCAGTATAATATTCAAATCCGGTTCGTGAGAAAACTCCTTTGAACACTTTACCGGTAATCACATCAACCGCAGCCGATGAAAAAGAATTTTTGTTTTTGATCGGAATAAAAGAATAATGCCCCGCCCAGTTGAGTGATTTGTATTTGCTCCTGATCAGACTTTTCGTTTTCTCCGGGAATTCAGTTATTGAAAAATCCGCCTTTGCCATTTTCCCTTTATAAGTATCGGTGACTACGTAATCAAAAAACGCATCGAAATAATTTGATTGATCAAAACTGAGAATATCAGAAATATTTTGAGTGTATTCATTTTCGATAGAATCAACTTCTTCAATTCCCACATCAGCAAAAACATTCCCCTGAAAAACGATATTTGATGAAGCTTCTTCATAAATGGTAACGTCAAAAGCATAGCTCTCAGCTTCAGCACCGTTGGCAGAAAAAGTATTGTCGCTGATATTAATATTCTTTGCTGCGACAATCAATCCCCAGTCATTACAGTGATGGATGTAGTTGTTCTTAATGTTTACATCTTCGCTCTCTGATATTTTGATTCCTGAATTTGCATCGCTGCTGATGTCACAATTGCTGATCACAATATTTGTTGATCGATTAATGGTAATCGTACTTGCATCCGAAAACTCTGCAAGCTGTTTCAAAGTAATTCCTGAAATTGAAATATTCTCGCAATTGTCAATGAACAGCGTTGAATAACCGCTGTCATTATTGATCAAAAATGTTTTGAGTTTATCACCTTTGATGTGGAGATTCTTACGATCTCGTAGAACAAGCGTTCCTTTTGATTGCAGATCAAAAAGAATAATCGAATCACCGAATTCTGAATCATCAACAATTTCCTGCAGACTGCGTTTTGTTTTTACTGGAGTATCAGCGCTGTCAGATTCTCCGATATCAACGTCATTTTGATTGCTCACATCATTAGAATAAACTTCAGGATTGTTTCCATGTTGCTGACCTTTCCCGTTTTCAGAACAGGAAGTGATGAATACAAAAATGCCAAGAGAAAAGCTGAGGAAATTTCGAAAATGCGGATCCATTGTGCTGAGAACACGCCAAAGTTAGTCAATGAAGCGAGTAACAACTTTCAGGTTACGAAGCTTTATCACTCGAGTATTCATGAAAGTACTCCACTAATTGATCAATTAGCTGCTGTGGATTGTACGGTTTCTCCTGATCTTCGAAAGTGAGTTCGTACAAAAAATCAAACTTTTCAAAATCAGAAATGTGCAGCAAGAACTGCGGATAACCCCAAGGCACCGGCTCTTCCATTTCAGGAATGATTCTCTTCATCCGCTCCTCTCCTTCCAGAATATCGTAGACAAGATTGCGCGCATGTTCGCGATTCATTCCTTCGCGCATCAATCGAGCACGAACAAGGTCGCTCATCAGCGGAAGAAATTTTCTGAGCTCTTCAATTTTGAAATAGATCACATTGCTCCATGGATCATTCACACTTTTTTCAAAAATTTCTTCCGCAATCACATCATGATCGTAATCATAATCGTGATAATAAATCATTGAGTAGAAGTGATTCCACAACGACACAATTATTTTATCACTGAAAATCTCAGATTTCAGATCGGAGGCATTGAGTTCAATACCAGTTTTCACATAGATAGTTTGAACAAGGCTGTCAATAATTTCAATTTGTTGCTCAGGACTCAACATTCTCCTGTCATTTGATCATTGAAGTTAGTCGAAAAAATATTTCTGCTACGATGCATACAAATTTTATGCTGTAATTATGACGTTCTAAATAAATAAAATTATGAGCAGAGTAGTGCATTTTGAAATCCCATGTGATAATCCGGAGAAAACAATTGAGTTTTTTAAAACTGCGTTTGGCTGGACTTTTCAGCAATATGGTACAGATCCATATTGGATCGCTATCACCGGTGATGAAAAATCTCCGGGTATCAACGGAGCGATCATGAAAAAACGCGATCCGAATCAACCGATAGTTAATTCTATTTCTGTTGCGGATATTGATGCTGGAATCAAAAATATCGAAGCAGCTGGCGGTTTGATTGTAGTTGCTAAAATGCCGATTCCAACGGTTGGTTGGCTTGCCTATTTCAAAGACCCAGATGGAAACATTCATGGTGTTTATCAGGACGATCCTAATGCGAAATAGTAGTTGAATCAGGATATTCGGGTGCTCATTGCTTTTGTTTTCATCTGAGATGCAAGATCATGACCGAGATATTTTTCGATCCAGCCGTGAATCAGATAAACGAGCGGAGTAAGCAGAACAGCCATGAGAAATTTATAGATGTAGTTCATGATTCCAATGGCGATGACAAGTTTTAACGGCCAGTTACCGAGAAGATAAAAGGCAATGAAAAGCACCACATAGGAATCAATCAGTTGCGAAACGAGCGTGGAGATGGTTGTGCGCATCCATATTTTTTTTTCTCCGGTTGCTCTTTTGATGCGCTGAAAAACAACCACATCCACTAACTGTCCGATAAGAAATGCAACGACCGATCCAACGATGATATTCAAGCCCTGACCAAACACCACCTTGAATGATTTATTTAGATCACTTATTCCTTCTTCCTGTTTTGAGCCCATCCACCATTCTGATGGTGTGACATGCATGGCAACATACACCATCAGGAATGCATAAATAATTAAGCCAACTGTGAGAAAGGATAAAAATCTAACACCACGCTTACCGTAATACTCATTGATCATATCCGTCATAACAAAAATGACCGGCCATAACAAAACGCCTGCGGTAAGTTGAAACGAAAGATTTTCCTGACCGAACATATCAAAACTGAAACGTGAAATTCCGAGTGAGTCTTCGAGTTGAAAAATCTTTGCACCGATCAATTCCGCTATGATCGCGTTGGTAACAAAAAAACCAGCAAGGATGATGAACAACCTGTTTGGGCGGTGATCTATGGTTTCTGATGACATAGTTTAAAAATAGAAGTTAGAATTCATTACCACACAATCGTTTTTCTTCATTCGTATTTTCGCCCAATAAAATTTATCTGATTCAACGTGATTGAAATTTTTACAGATGGTGCGTGCAGAGGCAATCCCGGCCCCGGTGGCTTCGGAATTATTTTACGTTCAGGAAAACACTTGAAAGAATTTTCTGATGGTTACCGCCTCACTACAAATAATCGCATGGAGTTACTTGCCGTGATCATTGGCTTGGAGATGTTGAAAAAAGAAAATGAAGAAGCAACGATTTTCTCAGATTCAAAATATGTAGTGGATGCAGTAAACCAAAAATGGGTTTTCGGATGGGAGAAAAAAGGATTTGCGAAAAAGAAAAATACTGACTTGTGGAGAAGGTTTTTAAAAATTTACAGAAAACATAAAGTGAGTTTCAAATGGATAAGAGGTCATAACGACCATCCGATGAACGAACGCTGTGATGAACTGGCTGTTGCGGCTTCGCAAAGCAGACTTTTGAAAACAGATGAAGGTTATGAAAAAGGTGAAATTGAATTATCGTTTGAGGGCTAACCAACCGCTCACTGATTTTCTTTGTGGTGCAGGATCGAAAATCCAGAAGTAATATCCGTCCGGCAGATGTTCGCCCTTATAGCTGTCACCTGTCCATGAATTGTCGTATCCGGTCATCTCATAAACCTGATTTCCCCAACGGTTGTAAATAATAAATTCGTTCTCCGGATATTCGCTCACATTCACAATCACGAATTTGTCATTGATTCCATCTCCGTTTGGTGAAAATCCATCAGGGATAATGACATTCAGATCAGTTCCGAAATTAAATTCCGGAGAAATGAAAACCCATCCTGTGTCGCACAACGAAGGATTAATGTTGTCACAAACTTTATAAGCAAAACTATCAGTGCCCAAAACACCTTGCTGCGGAGTATAAAAAAATGAAGTCGAAGTCACGCTGCTCACAGTACCGGAATTCGGTTCATCAACAAATTGAAGATGAATACTGTCTCCGTCAATGTCAAAATCATTGATAAGCACAAGAACAGTTGCACCGTTTTCGTAATCAGCAGTTGTTGAATCGTCAATCGCAGTTGGGGGATCGTTAACAGGATTGACGGTCACATTTACTGTTGCATTATCACAGGCACCAGCGGTGTCGCAAATCTGATAATCAAAAACATCAACTCCGTTAAAATTCAAATCAGGCGTATATGTAATGGTGTTGTCGGCAATCACAATCGCGATTCCATGAAGCGGGTCTTCGGTTATTTCTGAAACGAGTGCATCTCCATCCACATCCGAATCATTATCCTGAACAGTAATATCAACGCTGACTTCTTCGTCTGTTGTGACATTATCGTTCAACGCCACAGGAGCATCATTCACAGGTGCCACATAAATAAATGCGAATGTGGTTGAGCAGGCACTGTCAGGATCGCAGGCTTCGTACATCAGAAAATCTATCCCGTTGAAATCCTGATTCCCGGTGTAGAGTTGAAATCCAAAAATATCTGTGATGGTTCCGTTGAATGGTCCCAGCAGAATAGTCATCGTGAGCGGATCACCATCAGGGTCAGTGTCATTATCCAAAAGAAAAATGGGTGTTGGTGTGTCTTCAATCGCTAACGCAATATCGAGTGTTGCGGTTGGCGCACCATTTTGAGCGAATGATGGTAAAAGAAAAACGAGAAAAGAAAAAGTCAGAAATATTTTCATGCGATAACAGAAGAATGTTTTTGGATCAGTTCCTCCACTTTTGTAACCATATCTTCTGTACCAATATAAATAGGAATCCGTTGATGAAGTTCTTCAATCTGCAAATCGAGAATTCTGCTCTGCCCGTTTGATGATTTTCCACCCGCCTGTTCGCAAATGAATGAAAGCGGATTGCATTCATAAAGCAATCTGAGTTTTCCTTTCGGTGCAGCTTTCGTTGGAGGATACATAAATATTCCACCTTTGATCAGGTTACGGTGAAAATCAGAAACCATCGAACCGATATAGCGAAGCGAAAACGGACGACCGCTTTCCGCATCTTCCTCCGTTGCATATTTCAGAAACTCTTTGACTCCAGCAGGGAATTTTGAAAAATATCCCTGGTTGATTGAATAGGTTGTTCCCTTTTGCGGCATCGTCATGTCAGGATGCGAAAGACAAAATTCACCGATCGAAGGATCAAGCGTAAATCCATGAACACCTCTTCCGGTTGTATAAACCATCATCGTTGAAGAACCATAAATCACATAACCTGCAGCAACCTGTTCAATTCCTTTTTGCAAAAAATCTTCTGTCACACAATCACCTGTCAGTGACAATCTCCGATAGATGGAAAAAATAGTTCCGATGGAAACATTCACATCAATATTTGATGAGCCGTCAAGCGGATCCATCGCCACACAATATTTTGCGTTCTTGCTTTGAGGAGTTTTTACGATGATGATCTCTTCATTTTCTTCTGATGCGATACCGCATACATTTCCTCCTGTACTGAGCGAAGCGATAAACATTTCATTCGAGAACACATCAAGTTTCTTGACATCATCACCATGAAGATTGCTTTGGCCTGTGGTTCCGAGAATATCAACCAATCCCGCTTTGTTCACTTCGCGGTTTACAATTTTGGCAGCTAATCCGATGTCGCGGAGAATACTCGACAATTCCCCCGAAGCATGAGGAACTTCCATTTGTTTCGATGCAATAAATTCATCCAGTGTCACCACCTTTTGTCGGTCAAGCATGAGTCAATCTATTTTCTGCAAAGATGGGAAAATCAATCTGCTGAGGGCAATGTTTTCTTCTCCGGGTTCTTTGAAAGAAAAATTCTATTCACCATATTCGCAATTGATATGATCATCAGAAAAGGAATTGAAACCGACCTGCCCCGCGTTCTCGAACTCGTCAAAGAACTCGCAGAATTTGAACGCGCACCCAATGACGTCATCAACACGCTTGAAAAAATGCGCAAAGAATTTTCGCACACTTTTCATTTCATCGTGGCAGAAGAAAACGGATTCATTCACGGAATGGCGCTATACTATTACGCTTACTCAACCTGGAAAGGGAAATATATTTATCTCGATGACCTCATCGTCACCGAATTATCCCGCGGAAGAGGAATCGGGAAAATGCTCACTGATGAATTACTCAAGCTCGCGCAAGAAGAAGGAATCGCACACCTTCGCTGGCATGTCCTCGACTGGAACACTCCAGCCATCGAATTCTATAAACGCCTTCCCGTTACCTTCGATCCCGATTGGATCACGGTGAAGCTGAATCTAGAATTATAAAATGCGATTTGAATTATAAATTCTGATTTGTGATTTATGAATTAAATCAGAAACGATTTGCAACTCATTTTTCATATTTCTGATTTCTTGTTTCTCCGTTTTCTTATTCGTTTATTCGCATCCGATTTGATATTAGATGATTAGTACTCAATTCGATATTCGTTGATTAATGAAAGTATTCAAATTTGGTGGCGCCTCCATTAAAGATGCTGATCGCATCCGCAACGTAACGGAGATTCTAAAAAAATCCGGTACCAACAATATTCTCATCGTCATCTCTGCCCTCGGCAAAACCACCAACGAACTGGAAATGATTGTAAACGCACATTACAATCAAACCGGAAAAACTGACGAACTTCTCGAAGCACTAAAACAGAAAAACGAAATCATTCTCAACGAACTGTTTGCTGACAGAAGTCATCCCGTCTTCAACGAAGTCAACGACCGCTATGCTGAGATTCATTGGATCATTGAGGACAAACCCGAAGAAAAATTCGATTACATCTACGATCAGATCGTCAGCATCGGTGAGTTCATTTCCACCATCATCGTCTCTCACTATCTGCGTTCGCAGGGAATCAAGAACTTTTGGTTCGATGTGCGCGATGTCATGAAAACAGATAACTCCTATCGCGAAGGCGTGGTGGATTGGGTGCAAACACAAAAACTCATGCGCGAAAAACTTCCCGCGCTTCTCGAACAAGGGTTGGTCATCACACAAGGTTTCGTTGGCTGTACTACAGAAAATTTCACCACCACCCTCGGTCGCGAAGGTTCGGATTACACCGCAGCCCTTTTTTCAAACATGCTCGATGCCGAAGAAATGACCGTTTGGAAAGATGTGCCCGGCATTCTCACGGCTGATCCTTCCGAATTTCCCGATGCAAAAAAAATTGACGAACTCTCCTACTATGAAGCCGTGGAAATGACTTACTACGGAGCCAAGGTCATCCATCCCAAAACCATCAAGCCCCTGCAGAACAAAAACATTCCCCTGCGTGTGCGCTCCTTTCTCCAGCCTGATGCCGTGGGCACCATCATCAAAGAGAAAACTTCCGCCCATCTCCCGCCCATCATCGTGCGAATTCCCGACTCCGCGCTGCTCTCCCTTTCCACCCGCGATTATTCATTTATCGAGGAAGGCAACATGAGCCTCATCTACGAAGTGTTTTCAAAACACAAAGTCAAAATCGAGATGATGCAGAAAGCCGCCATCAGTCTCTCCGTTTGCGTGGAGAACAACCCCACCAAAAATCAATCGGTGGTTCATGCCCTGCGCAAAGATTTTTCCATCCGCCTCAACAAGAACGTGCAGATGCTCACCATCCGTCATTACAACCAGGACATTATCAACCAACTGACCCGCGGCAAAAAAATTCTTGTGGAACAAAAAACGCGCAACACGATTCAGTTTGTTTTGAAATGATAATTGCGTGTTTTCGGCTGTAACTTGCGTAAAGTACGCTGTAAAATGCTAAAAGTCAGCTGTTAATTTCGTAAAATTGGTTGTAAATTGCGAAAGTACTGCTGTAAAATGCGTCTTATTGGCTGTAAATTGCTAATAGATGGCTTCTTATTGCTGATTTATTATTTATAAATGCGTAAATTTGATTTATAAATGCGGGAAGTTTGGTGTAAATTTTTAATTTTGAGGGTGAAATGGTTGGTGGGCAAGGATTGTAGAACCTCACCCCTAACCCATCTCCTTTAGGAGAGGGGAATTTAGAAAAGAAAACACACCCCTAACCCCTCTCGCTTACACCAATAGCAACGCGCAGAGGGGGATAAGAAAAAAACAAATACTTATATATATGGTAACGAACAATACGGCAATTGGAAAGGTAATGAGGTTTGATATAACTAAACAAAGATTGAGGGTGAAGGCGCTGGCTGCGAAAATAAATATGCCTTATTCTACTTTGAGCAAATTGCTTTTGCAGAAGAAGATGAATACTGACCAGATTAGAAAAATGAGTGAGGCACTGGGGAAGAATTTTTTTATTGAGTTTTTGACGGAGGAGGACAGATTGAAAATTATGAATGAGGAGATTGAGAAACGGGAGGTTTTGAAAACGATGAACTCGGATAAGGATGGATTGATTAAACAGGTGAGTGACATGCAACAGGAGCTTGCTGTGTGCAGGGCGAAGATTGAGGGGTTTGAGTTGGCGAAGAGAAACTAATTTGAAAATTTGAAAATGGGGGAAAAAAGAATGGGATGCACAAAAGAAAATTGATACGTTTTTTACCTGAGGACTACAAATTTTCCCTTCACCTCATAACAATCGGGTAAATTCATTTTGTAGTAGTACATGCCTGCCGCAAGATTCTTGAGAGCAAGATCATTTTGATAATTATCTGTTTGGTAAATACGCTGACCGTTTACGCTGATAACCTCCAATGATGTATTAGGCTGTAAGTCTTGTAAAAGAAAAAACTCATCTCCCGAAGGAACAACATAAAGTGTTTGTACAGCCGGTGTGTTGTCTGTTACAAAAACGGTTACAGTATCAATTGAAGTTTTATTGCAGCTTACGTGAATACTCGTGTCTGTAACGGTAAGCGTAAATGTTGTTGTCTCATTTACGGTTGCAATGGGGTTTGCAATATTTGAATTGCTCAAAAATTCCGGGGGCTGCCAATTATAAATACATGTGCTAGAGGAAACTGCTTGCAACTGAACAGGAACTCCAGCGCAGGTTTCTGTATTTGCTCCTGCATCTACCATAGGTGGGATAATTGGACCAAGGTTATAGTTGGGCATGTTGGGTAGACCACCTGTGCTGCTTCCTAATAGATCAATGCCATGTATTTGAGCATCACAAAATGGTGCTTCTTCATTTGGGCTGTTGATTGAAGCCAAATAATAAATGTACTGACCCGGATAAAGAAGCGGGAAGCTTGTAGCCATCGCACAATAAATTTTACCATTAGGAGCAAGTTGAAGCTGCCCAAATACTTTGAAAAAACTGTCATTCTCCTGGATGTAGTTTAAAACAATTTTTTTGCTGCCTGTTATATTTGAAGCGCCAAGGTTATATTGCAATATGCGCTGATCATAGAATTCATATGGATATGAAACATACAGGTAATTTCCATTAGGTGAAAACTCGCAACCATAAAAATTCCCATATCCTATTTCTTTTTGTAAGTTTATACTATCCCTAAAACTCAATGTGCCTGTGCATCTGTCAAAATTATAAAGATCAATTATTCCACCAGTATCTGAAGAGGCTATAGCTAACATAGAACCATCTTGTGAGACCTTCATCTGACCCGCACCTTCTCCAGATGCAAAGCCTCTTAAATTTTGGACGAAAGGACCTATAAAAATATCATCAGACAATAAGAATTCATAACAAGCATCAGAACCGTAACCGCCTGTGACAATTATCCACCAATCTATGCCATTCGCATGTTTTACCGCTTGTAATTTTTCGGTGAGTAACGCTTCAAGTAAGATAACATTTTTGTCGGTAACGCATCCATTGCCATTGTTTAAATTCATGTCAACAATAGAATACCGAAAAGCGATTGGAATAGGAAGGTCGGTTAACCAGTGGACATTGAAAAGAAAATATTTACCCTCAGTAATAGAAGATGGAAGAATAAGGCTGCCCTGGGTCGTTGTAAAATTGGTAATAATGCTGTCACCATTGCACATCAATTGATCTGTATGGTCGAAAATCCGTAGGAAATTAACAGATAAGGAATTGAGCGGTCCATAAGGATAGCCATGAACATAAAACTGGAAATTCCCGCTTTTATCAGAAACAGATGCATAATTCTCCTGATTGGCCGAGCAATTAGTTTTTAAAGAAACGGGAGTATCCAAGTCATTAAAATCTATGCCCGCACTATCACCAAAAATCCAAACCCTGTCGTACTTGTTTTGAGCACGACAGGGTAATGTTGTGATAGTAAAAAACAGTATTGCTAAAATGAACAACCGATTCATCTTGATATTATCAGTTTTCCGATTTTATCTCACCACCACAAACTTCCCCTCCACTTCGTAGCAATCAGGCAAATTCATTTTGTAGTAGTACATACCCGCTGCAAGATTTTTTAACTCCAAATCATTTTGATAATTCTCGGTTTGGTAAACGCGCTGACCGTTTACACTAATTATTTCCAAAGAAGTATTTGGTTGCAAGTCTTGTAAAAGAAAAAACTCATCTCCGGCAGAAACGATATAAAGTGTTTGAACATGTGGTGTGTTGTCTGTGACAAAAACGGTTATTGTATCTGTTGAAGTTTTATTACAGCTTGCGTGAATACTCGTGTCTGTAACCGTAAGAGTAAAGGTTGTGGTTGAATTTACGGTTGCAATGGGATTAGCCAAGTTTGCATCGCTCAAAAATTCTGGTGGTTGCCAATCGTAAATACAGGCGCTACATGAAACGGCTTGTAACTGTACTGGTTGGTCTGCGCAGGTTTCTGTACTGGCACCTGTATCTACTGTTGGTGGTATAATTGAACCAAGGTTGTAATTGGGCATGTTTGGAAGCCCTGCGTGTGTACGTTGACCACCCAAATAAAATGAAAATGGCTGAAAATCGCAGGCTGGGTACTTTTTATTGGGCTCATTAATCACACTCAAATTAGTATTGGTATAGCAATAATCCGTGAAAGCCCAACCAGGAGGGTGGGCTGCTGAAATATATATCTTGTTATTTGATGCCAACATAAACTGACCTAAATAGGTAGCATCCTGACCACTACATCCTTGCGTATTAAGTAATTCAAATTCCATTTCATTTTCCGGGTCAGCAGAATTGAGATCAAACTGAAATAAATAGTTAAATACTATGGGCCATTCAACTGTATAGCCCAAATAAAGAAACCGACCATTGGGAGAAAATGCTGTCCCATAATAAAAGTCCCAATCGCTGACATTTAGTGATTGCCCATAATTTTTGGGATTTGATAACATACCTGAACACCGATCAAAATCAAACACGGTTACGCCTTGGAAAGTATATATGTAAGCAAGTTTATCTCCGTCATTATTGAAAACCATTTGGCTCGCAAAATCATAAAATAATGTGTCATTTCCATTACCTATTTCCTGATAATATGGACCTTCAATTCCATTTTCTGTCACTAAATAGCGAATGAAAGTGTCTGCGGGATTGGAGTGAATTAATATCCACCAATCCTTTCCGTTTGCGTGTTTAACTCCACCAAGTTTTTCATTCAATGGAATATCCAAAAGCTGGATATTTTTTGAAATTACCTTCCCTAAATTTCCATTGTAGGATAAATCAATAATCGAATAAAACAACCCTTGTTGTTCTGATGTTAGCGGTGCGTTATATTCTGTATGAAAAATATAGAACCGATTACCATTATTTGCAAATGGAATTATTAAAGCACCCTGAGTTGTTGAAGCATTGTTTTCCAAACTATCTCCATTTTCCATTACTACGTGATTCCGGTTGTAAACGCTTTGAAACTCAGAGTTCTCGATAACATTCTCTGTTTGACAAGCAAAATAGAATAGTAAATCACCTGCACAATTGGCAATAGATGCGGAAGACTCAAAACATTTTCCTCCGCATTGAAAAACACTGATGTTACTTGTATCCGAAAAATCAATGCCTGCAGAATCACCAAAACACCAGACGGCATCCTGCAGACATTGAGCACGACAGGGTAATGTTGTGATAGTAAAAAAAAGTATTGCTAAAAAGAAAAATTGCTTCATTTTGAAATTACCAGTTTCCCGTTTTTATCTCACTACCACAAACTTGCCCTCCAACTTATAACAACCCGGCAGATTCATTTTGTAGTAATACATGCCCGCTGAAAGGTTTTTTAACTCCAAATCATTTTGATAACTATCTGTTTGGTAAACGCGCTGACCATTGATGCTGATTATTTCGATAGAAGTATTAGGCTTCAAGTCTTGTAAAAGAAAAAATTCATCTCCTGCTGAAACGATGTAAAGTGTTTGAATGGACGGTGTGTTGTCTGTTACAAAAACAGTTACAGTATCTGTTGAAGTTTTATTGCAGCTTGCATGAATGCTTGTGTCTGTAACGATAAGTGAAAATGTTGTTGTTGTATTTACGGTTGCAATGGGGTTAACAATATTTGCGTTGCTTAGGAATTCTGAGGGTTGCCAATCGTAAATACAGGTGCTACATGAAACGGCTTCTAACTGTACTGGTTGGTCTGAGCAGGTTTCTGCTCCTAAACCAGCAGCTACTATGGGTGGTATAATTGGACCAAGGTTGTAATTGAGCATATTTGGAAGACTAAAAAAAGATCTTTCTCCGCCCAAGTAAAATGAAAACTGCTCAAAGTCGCAAGTAGGTGCTTTTTGATTCGGTGAATTAATCACACTGAGGGAAAGATTTGTACTACAAGTTGAATCAGTAGACGCATTTGCAACATAAATTTTGCCATCTCTAGCAAGTGTAAGTTGACCAATTAAAGAATAATCGTTCGGACATACAATGTATTCGCTGGTTACATACTTATATCGCGATGTGTAAATGTTTGGTGACTCTAAATCGAATTGAAACAAGGTATCTGCATTCTGCTCTCCGGGTTGATCTGCTGATTGCTGTGAACAATAAAGGAATCTTCCGTTTTTTGAAAAGCAAAGTCCGTAATGGAAATTATCAGTAAAAGGGTCATAATATTCTGGACCAATAACTTTCATGTTACTTGTAAGACCCGTACACCTGTCAAAATCAAAAATAACAACTCCCTTACCTGTACATGTCAACGCAATTTTTTCTCCTTTCTGATCAAAAACCATTTGACCAATAAGGCACGCTCCATCAGAATCCAAGGGTTCAGGCAAGACTTGAAAAAATGGACCTGCAATCGTATCTGTTACAAAATACCTAATGAGCGTGTCAGAATATAATGTAAGGTTCAGCAACCAAAATCCAGAATTATTTTCGTTCTTAACCGCGCACATTTTTTCAGTCAATTTACCACCCAATCTGTCGTTTTTTAGAGTGACCTTACCTAAACCATTGTTTAACGACATGTCGACAATTGAATAATAAAGACCGCGATCGTCTTCGTTGCCCGGATACAAATGAAACAGAAAATACTTTTCTTGACTAAAATTGAAAGGTAATATCAGCGCGCCTTGCGTTGTGGTTTCATTACCTAAAAGGCTATCACCATTTTGAATTACCAAATGGAGTCTATTATAGGCCGAAAAATAGTTTACATTATCACTGTAATTTCCAGTGTAAAATTGAAGAATTCCATCGCAATCAGAAATAGATGCTTCGGCTTCCAATGAATATGCTGACGATTTGAATGTAGTGATATTAGCCGTGTCTGAAAAATCAATGCCCGCAGAATCGCCAAAACACCAAACGGCATCCTGCAGGCATTGAGCACGACAGGGTAATGTTGTGATAGTAAAAAAAAGTATTGCTAAAAAGAAAAATCGCTTCATTTTGAAATTACCAGTTTCCCGTTTTCATCTCACCACCACAAACTTTC
>Ga0247727_10000567_pt1 | contig 90650 bp, 86 predicted proteins | sample WisWelCaveWW1625_FD_202498 | JGI IMG/M metagenome (GOLD analysis project Ga0247727, IMG submission 202498) | Biofilm microbial communities from Wishing Well Cave, Virginia, United States - WW16-25 | ecosystem: Environmental > Aquatic > Deep subsurface > Groundwater > Cave microbial mat | place... | reverse complement strand
CGCCTGAACTACCGCACCCCGGTTCAGGCACGCTGTGATTTTCATGTTGCACAACAGGTGGCCGCGTGATTCAATGGATTCAGTTTACCCCCACTGTCCTGTCCATCCAGGCCGGAGCGGTACAGTCCAGCCACGCCCGGACATCCCTTCGAGCGGGCCTTGGTCGAGCTCACTCGATCCCGCGACACCGCCCATCGAGCGGTTGGTTTCAATCTTATGCACGACCATCGCGTCACCCGGCCCCAAGAACGCAAGCTGCGGCGATACACTGGCGCCCGGCCGGATGCGACGGGCTTGCTGGACGGACTGGAAACGTACTTTCAGAAACGGATTCGCAAGGCGAGAGGGCCCGACTACCTGAAGCGTGCGATCAATAGGCACAATTTCATACCGACGGCGACGGGAACGACCGCGGGGATTCACGGGGACACGGAGTTGGTTCGCGTTCTCGATCTCAGCGGATTGCGAGAGGTTTTCCTGCGAGCCAAGAGACGAAGGAAATTCCGGATCTTTGCCGATTCAGAAGTAGACAGGAACTTTTCCAGGTGGCTGGAGATGCAGCTAAAGCGAGGGCCAGTGGAAGTGCGCAGGTTCGTAGGCACGGTCCTGGCAGCGCTGGACTATGACCGAAGGAAGTACCGGTTCCAACCGACCTGGGCGACCCCGCGGGAGGACTTCGAGCCAGCTGCCGGGGGCGGCGCTGATCGCTGGCTGCAAGTGCTGGGTTTGAAGAAGAGCAGCTTTCCGCGCTGGCTCATTGTGCTCAAGTACTCAGCTCGAGACGCGGGGCAGCTCGTGAGACCTACGCAACTGGATGCGGGCGCCAGCGAGAACCACTACCCCTCGCCCCCGCAGGCGCCGCTCGAGACGGGTGGTTATACTATGGATCTACGCACCAGGCCGGCGGCGGGTCGGCTGGTTCGCGAGTATATTCATCAGCAGGTTGATCACCCAATCGCGCACTTTGTCGAGATCGGGGAGGCCGTCGGGGCTAGGACCGGCGGACTGCGGGTTCAGCGAAAGAACCACCATCGGTTGCTCGTGCGCGAGCACGGAACGGGAGTCCGGGACTGGATGCCGACGTGTATCTAAAGGCGCGGCGGCCTCAATGCGGGAGAGGGAGGAAGGCTTCGAGTGAGGTACCCTGACGATCCGATTGGAAGGATGCGGCGGCGCGTGGATCAGTGGCTCTCGCGCAAGCGCGGACGGCAAGACCAACTCCTGCGCTGGTTGCGAGGGCTGGACGGGACCGGCGGCTCCGACGAGCAGCCCTACCTGTGGGTCATCGCGGGCTTGCCGGAGGGCGGCGACCGGCCTGGCGCTGAGGTGGAACTGGCCAGGGAGGCCGCGCGGCTGCTGGACTCCAAGCTGGATCTCGGAAAGCCCGTGTGGGAACGAAACCGCCTGCTCTACAATCTTCTGTCGCTCTGCGCGGAACTAAACCGGCCCGACCAGCTTGCCGATTCGCTCTATCAGGTATGGAAACGCCGCAAGCTGGCTGGGCGATTCGAGGGAATCGACTTGAGAGACCGGCTGCGCGCGGCGCTGGCTGGCAACCAGTCCGACGACGGGATGTTGAAAGTGTGGGAGGATATGCTGGGTCGCGGCCGCGACCGCTTTCTGCCGGGCAACAAGTTCGACGCCTTCTATGGTGTCTTGTTGCTCCCCCTCCGAATCCACAAGCCCCGGTTCGATGCTTTGGGAAAGGCCCTGAAGTCGCTCGCGGATTACATGGGTAAGGATCGCGCCACGCGGCGATCGCGATTCATGGCTCAGCTCGAGCGGGTGAGGCAAGTCCTTTCGACACCCCCCTGGGACCAGGAGCTCATCTTCTTGGCGGAGCGAAGCAAGTGGCCAGAGTGGACCGCCAAGTGTTTCACACCGCCGATCGTTCCGTTGCAGAATGGCAACGGTTCCAAGACAGTGCACTATTTGCTCCCAGCGGCCCTCGGTGTCGGCCTGGAAGCCGGCTTCCGTTGTAAGGCTGAGCAGAAGCTAGTCCATGAACAGGTTTTTAAGGTGCCCCTGAACAACGGGGCGCTGGTGTTCGTGGAACGCTTTAGCCCAAGTTTTCACCGGCTCTTGAACGAACCGTCGTTCAAGAGTGAGTCTTCCTGGGTTGGTTCGCTGGCTCATGCAATCCTGGACGCGCCGGTCGGGAAGACGGAAGCCGCGCGCCAAACCCTCGACGTCAGCCGCTTCGAGGCCTTGCGAAACCTATTGCCCGCCACCTACCTGCGGCCTGATGACAGGTCACGCACGAGCTTGACCAGTTGATTCTCATCCGACGCCTTGTTTAAGTACCGGACATTCTTGGGCAAGTCTGCAAGCTCATCATCCAAATCCACATGCTGCTCTAGTACCGTGTACAGGATCACCGGCAGGTGCTTGGTCCGGCTGTCCGAGGCCAGCATCCGCTGGCAGCGCAGGCCAGCCCGCTGAACGCCGCCCTTGCGAACATCCTCAGGGCGCGGGGTCCTCGTATCCACATCCGACCACCGGAGCATCACATCGAGAATGATCACTGAGTCCGCGGTCTTGGCAATTGCCTGGAAGGATGAGCGGAAACCCGATTCTGTCTTGATCAGCGTGATAGCGGCCTTGGGAAACGCGTCCCTCAAGACCTTCTCGATTCCCTCGGCCTGTAGGGGGTCATCTTCAACTATCCAGATCGTCATAAAGAATCCTTACCGCTGCGGAATTGGAAACAGCAGCTTTACCTCCGTGGCGGATACTGCGTTCGTGGGAACAATGAGAAGCTCGCCGCCGTGGGCCCTCATGATGTGGTCGACAATCCACAGCCCGATGCCGGATCCCTCGCCGGTTACCCATTGGGCCTCTTCGCCACGCCACCCGCGCTGCACACACAGAGAGAGCTCACGCCCAGCCAGCCGTATCCCCTTGTTTCGAACCGTAATATGGAATCGGTTCCTGCCTGTGATTCCGCCGAAGAGTTCAACGCGCGAGCGGGATGAGCTGTACTTTCCGGCGTTGTCAAGGAGGGTGCTGAGAGCCTGTTCCAGCAAGTCGAGATCCACGTTAAGGGGCGAGGATTGTAGGCCGCGGAACGTGCTTTCGAGCACGCGAAACTTGATCTCGCGATCGCGGTCGAGTAGCTCTTCGTTATCAACAGCAACCTCCGAAACGAGCCTTACAATGGCGGCGAAGTCCACGGGCCGAGGCTTGGCCGCGATGCGCCCCGTGTCAGCCAACTCAGCGAACAGCCGCGTGCTCATGGCGACCCGCTTGGCCTTGGCGAGAATCCCGCGAATCGGAAGCAGCGACACCCTCACTGGGTCCGTCAGGCTAGACTTGAGCAGGCTTTGAACTCGCGCATAGGCCAGGATCACCGGTGTCTTGAGCTGGTGCCCCAAGTCCGAATACGTCTGGGTCTGTCTCGCGACGTGGCCTTGCAGTTCCCCGATTGTCAAGGCGAGGTAATGGTACAAGCCCAGCTGCCGGCCCAGCAGCTCCGCGATGGCCTCGGCATGTTTGGGCCAGGGCAGTTTCCCGGTGCCGCGGATATCGAGCACTCCAAAGATTCTGTCCTGCGAACTGATGGGGGCGATTATCATGCGGGTCGTGGCCGGAAAGGTCGCCGAGTAACGCGGGTCGGCCGTCACGTCGTTGGTCAGCCACAATTTACCTGTTTGGTACACGTTGGCGCCCATCGACTCGGGAGGTTTTTGAAGTGCCGGAAACCTCCGATTCCGTTTCTCTGCGATCGCGTTCTGACTTCCTTCATTCCAGAGTTTTCCATGCACCGCCGCGAAATAGAGCTCCCCGCTGGCCTCGTCAAAAGCGCGGACGTCCATGGCTTCCGCGCCTCGGATCACCGAGCTGGTAATCCGGAGGGCCTCGTTGAATATCTTCACCTCATCTGGGGATTTTCCCGACAACTCCCGGTGCACGAACTTGTTCATGCTGCTGACGCTTTCGACCAGGGCGCGCCACGAGCGATTCTCTTCCTCGAGATCGCGGCGAGACAGCCAGTTGTTCCAGTAGTGGCTGATTCGCGCCGCCACAAGCCCCAGCAGGCCCCGCTCTTGTTTCGCAAAAAAATATGGGGGCTTCTTGGCGACGCAGCAGCGGATCACGCCGCTTACACCTTCACCGACGAGGACCGGCGCAGCCATGAAGCTGAGAGGAGGTACGGTGTCCTCCGGCTGCAGATCCAAGAGCACTCGAGCGTTATCGAGAAGGTGGTAGGAGTCCTCCCAGGTGACGCCAGGATACTCCCCACGTATTCTCTCTCCGTCCGCTTCGAAGCAGGCGAGGTCGAAGATGTTGACGGCCTTAGCTTGCGTGATGACCCAGGACGTAAGCCCCCGCTCTTTTTTTCGATAAACCATTTTGGGAGCAAATCCCGGCCATGTTGTCGCAGCCAGGCGGAAATCGCCAGGCGCCTCGACCGGATCTTCGAAATAAACGGAGGTTTCCAGGGCGTGAAAGGTCCCACTGACCAGGTCGCAAACCGTTCGAATGGTCTTGTCCACCTCCGGCCTTGACGCGACCTTGCTGCCCAACTCAGCCTCGTGAAGAATCTGGTTCACACCCGTGATGAGGTTAAAGCTGACGCGGTCGCGGATCGCTTGATAAAGATCGGGGAGCATCTTGGCAAGAGCCCGCAGCCTGAGGAAATCGGCCCGGGAAAACGGTCGCTGCCCGACTCGGTAGGCGTTTGCCGCTCCGGGCGTGCCGTCAGGAAAGGCAACCGGCACGGTGCAGAACACTCCCACGCCGGTTCGTTGGAAAAAGACCTGATTCGGATCAATTCGTGGATGCTTGTTGATATTGAGTACGTTCTCCGGAACGCCGGTTACTACCGCGTTCCCGGTAACGGACGTCAGTTCCAGGTTGTGCGTAGTCCAGGTAATGCCGCTGCGGAACCACTGCGCCAGGGCGAACAGGTGCCCTATTGGCGGATCCCGGCCCAGATCGTAGCCCGGGGCGATCTGCCAGACGATACAGGCATCCGCGTGCACGAGCCCTGCGAGGCACTCGAGCATCACGCCGAGCCCCGACAGCTTGTCCTGTGCCAGCGCCGTGGAAACGAGCCGCTCAGTGGCCGAGTCCCGCGAGGTCTCCGCCATGGCCCTGGCCGCCATGACAACCAGTATCGCAGGTACCGAGGGAAGATGGATCATCCAGGCAGATCTGCCTGGATGTCGGCCGCGTCCCACCGGAGAATCAGCGCCCGACGGCTTCCGCGGCCCGCTGCTCGAAAACCTTGCGCGCTTCGGCGAACTGCCCCATGACGTGCCGCCGCTCCCGCTCCGACCGCCAGCCGGGATGCTGATCGGCCTGCCGCGTGATGTCGTCGATCCAGCGGATGAAGTACTCGGCGTCGGCGCGCGAGCGGATCGGCTGCTCGCCGCACAGGACGTAGATCGCTCCCGTCTCGGCGTACGGAAAGTGGTCGTCCATGGGACGCTGCGGTTTTGTGCCCAGCGCCCGTAGAGTGAGCCAGCCGCTGCGCGTCAACGGAATGCTCTTGCGGTGCGGGCCGCCAGTGGGGTCGAACGATTCGACCACGCTCCCGTTGTAGATCACCTCGAGCTTCTCCACCGGGACGACCGTTTCGAGGCTCGCGACCACCTCGACCGAGCCGCCGCTGGCCGGAAGGCGGATCTCCGCGCCAGGCCGTTGTCCGTTGACGCGGAAATCGAGGAGCGGGGCGTTGGTGATGAAGGTGCGCCCGGCGCGAAAGGCGTCGATCCAGGCGGCGTAGTCGAGTTTCGGGCCGAGCCAGGCGTAGGTGCGGTCGGCGCCGATGACCGGCGTGTTGTGCAGGCTGAGGATGGAGTCCTCGCCGGCGGTGGCCGAAACGCGGAAGCCGCAGTTGAGCGCGCGATGCCAGACGCGGCTGGTGTGCGGCTGGTAGGACGCCCCGGTGAGCACTTCGAGGTACTCGGTCGCCCCCAGCGCCAGATCGACCGGGAAGCCGCGGGCGATGCCGTAGCCGGAGCGCTCCGGATCGCGCGTCCAGGGGTGCACGTAGCCGCCGATGGCGCCCTGCGCGCGGGCCAGCCGGAACATGTCGGTATTGCTGGGATAGAGACTCTCGATCGCCGTCCCTTCGTAGCCGGTGGTGAACGGCGAGATCAGGTGCTTCGTCATGTTGATGAAGGAAACGTGGCCGTAGAAGGGCGGGCGGTATTCTTCGTTGAAGTAGAGCAGACGGTCCGGGCTGGAGCGGCGATCGAGCGCCCCGGTGAAAAACTGGTGGTCGAAGATGCGGTTGTCCTTGTTGCAGATCAGCTCGCCGACCACGTCCATGTCCTCTGCGGCGGCCATGAACAGGAGGTTCTCCGGCGTGTTGAGGAGGTTGCCGCCGTAGTTCATGTGGACGTGGTTGCTGCCGCTGTACCAGCCTTGCGCCTTGAGGTTGGTCAGGCGCTCGAGGGTCAGCTCGACGCGCGCGGAGCGGTCGGGCTCGATGTCGATGACTCTCGACGCCGGCCGATGCTCGAAGCCGCGAGTGGCTTGAAGGGCCAATGTTCCACGTGGAACCTCGAGGCGGCTGCGCCCGGCCACGTGAAAAAAGTGCTCGCCCCGCCGGCGGGCGACGCGCTGGTAGGCATCAGCCGGAGCGTAGGTTTTGCCGTCGGCGGCCTGCGCGTAAACGCGCGCCGCCACGGGCTGCCCGCCCGCGTCCTTGACGGTCAACTCCACCGTTCCCATGGGACGGCGATAGACGCGGCGGCGGATCTCGACGGCGCGGTCCTCGCCGCCAAAAGTCTTCAGCAGGCGCAGCTCGGAAAGCCCGCCGCGGTTTGAGACATAGACGATCCACTCGCCGTCAGCCGACCAGCGGGGCTCGAAGTGGTCCCAGTCGCCGAACGTCATTTGGTAAGGCTCGCCGCCCGCGGCCGGCAGCACGTAGAGGTTCGTGAATTGGGCGCCGCGATGCGAGCTGTAGAGAATCCGTTTACCGTCGGGCGACCACTGCGGCCGCGTGCGGAAGAGCGTTTCCTCGCGGAGAATCATCTGCGCGCGGCGCATGGCGTCGGGCTCGACCGGGATGCGCCACACGGCGCCGGAGCCGAGCGGGATCGCGCGGTTCGAGACGCACAAAATCTCGCGGCCGTCCGGCGACCAGGCGGGCTGTATGTGCAGATCCGGCGCGCCGAAGTAGAGGCGATCGCGGGGATAGTTGTTATCAGCGGTGAGGCGCGTGGGCGAGCCGGGGCGGCCGTCCTCCATAGGCATCACGAATAAGTTGAACCAGCCGTCCGGGGCGGTCGAGACGTAGGCCAGCCGCTTGCCGTCCGGGGAGAACGCCGGGTCGAGGTTGAGGTGGCTGCCGCGGGTGAGCGGCGTGCTCTCGCCGGTCGCGAGATCGAGCAGCATCAAGTTGATGCTGCGGCCGTGGTCGTCCGCGGTGTAGACGAGGCGGCGGCCGTCGGGAGAGAACACCGGGTCGGAGTCGTAGGTCGGGTTGGCGGTGAGCTCCTGGGCGGTGGTCTCGCCGATGCGGATCTTCCAGATGGAGCCGGACATCGAGAAGGCGATCTCGCGGCCGTCCGGGGAGAAAGCGGGGCGCCACGGGGTGCTCGAGGCGGCCGGCAGGTAGTAGTTATGCATGTAGTTGCCGCCGGTGCGGGCGGCGCGGTAGACCGGCCAGTCGTCGACCTGCTGGGCGGCCGCGGCGGCGGCCAGCGCGAGTATCGCGAGCAGTCTCAACATGGGAGCCAGTATAACGGCTTCGGCTACACTGGAGTCGGGCGATGCGCGCTTCGCTGAATCCGCTGCGGGTGGATGGGACGGCGCTGCCGCCGCAGGTACTGCTGATGGCCAAGCTCGTGGCCCTGAGCCTGGTCGTGACCGGCGTCTGGGGCCTGCTCGCCGCATTGGCGTTCGTTTCACTGTTCTTCAATGTGCTGGTGCGGTTGGGATGCTTGCTGTGGAGCGCGGAGCTCTTCGAGAGCTACCTCCTGCCCGCCGTCGTGCTCCTGGCGGCGGCCATATATCGCCCCCCGATATACGCAGGCTTCCGGATGGAGCACCCCAGCCTGCGCCGCGCTTATCCCTGGGTGGTTTGGGCGGCCGGCGTGGCGATGACGGCGATGGCCTGGTCGGAAGGCCGCGTGGTTAATGTAGTCGAGTGTCTGCTGCTGTCGTGTTTTTTGCCGCTGGCCGACTGGCCGCGCGGACGGCCCCTGGCGATCTACGACGGCGCGTGCGGCTTCTGCATCTGGGTGAGAAAGTGGCTGGAGCGGCTCGACTGGGGCCGCGCCTGGGAATGGCTTCCGCTGCAGGCGCCGCGCGCGCAGGCCCTGGGAATCCCGCTCGAGGCTCTGGAGGCACGGCTGCACCTGGTCGCGGACGATCGCGTCTGGACCGGCTTCGCCGCTTTCCGCGCGATGGCGCTGTTTCAGCCGGCGGCGTACTTTGCCGCGGTGCTCGCTGTTCTGGCGGCGGTCCGGGTGGGTCTGAGTAATTGGGTGATGGCGATGCTGCTGCTGCTGTTCGCGCCGTTTCTGACGCCGCTGGGCGAAGCCGTCTACGACTGGGTGGCGAGAAACCGTCACCGCATCCCGCCGCGGACGTGCCAAGTGTAGCGGGGGCGTGCTAGCGAACCGGGAGGCCCTCGGCTCGGGCGGCGCGGGTGAGGCTGTGATCGGCGGACGCGAATTGGACCGGGAGTGTGACAGCCAGGGCCATTGCCGAACCGAGCTGAACGGCGTCGCCGGCGCGCAGGCCGTGGCGCTCGCTCATGGCTCGGGCGCGTTGCAAGACCTCGTTGGACAAAGGAACGACGGTCCAGCGCCGCCATTCCTCATCGAAAGCGATTGTGGCGCTGCGATATGCCGCGGCGTCCATCGCGTTCTCGCGTAGCTTCCGGTGAAGCCCCGAAAAGAACTCGGCGTAAGAAAAGCTGGCCGTAGCGATGGAGGGGGCGCCGAACATGAGCCGCCGGATTTCGTCGCTGTCAAGCTCGTCGCAGTACCGCTTCAGCAGAACGCTCGTATCTAGATAAATCAATAGCGCGCTCGCCGCCGCTCTTCGATAATAATCCGCGAAAGGGGCTTGCCCTTCATCTTAATGGGCCGCCAGTTCTTCAACAGCGGGGTGCCGTCCCCCTTGCGCACGATGCCCAAAGCGTGCAGGCGGTCGAGAATAGCCTCTTCGGAGTCGGGCGGGGCTTTCGAGGCAATCGTCAGCCGCGCCACCGGACGCGAGTGGCGGGTGATGGTCACCTCGGCCTTGCCCGACTCGACCATCCGGATCAGCTCGGTGGCGCGGTTCTTGAATTCGCGGATGCCGACGGTCATAATATGACCATTGTATTCACATTTTGCCGCCGCTTGTCAAGCGCGGCCCGGCGGGCTGACAATACCTGAGGAGGCCGCAACGTGATCGGACGCATCGCAGGGTTGTTGATCGGGATCGCCGCGGCGCAGGCGGGCCCGCGCGGCGTGATCGCCGTTACCGACGAGATCCAGCCGCTGGCCCCGCTGGCCGTGTTTCTGGAAAAGAACGGCTACGCGGTGGAGCTTCTCGAGCAGCCGAAATTTCTCGCGCGCAAGCCGGCCGCCCCGCCCTACGCCATGCTCATGTACGTCCACAACAACCTGGACGCGGCGGCGGAGGCCGCCATGATCGCCTACGCGCGCGGCGGCGGGCGGCTCGTGGTGCTGCACCACGGGATCGCCTCGGCCAAGATGCGCAACCAGCAGTGGCTGCCGTTCGCCGGGATCGTGCTGCTGGCGCGGGACGACCCGAGGCATCCCTGGAAGGTCGCGTTCGGGGACGTCGAGGTGGTGAACTTGCAGCCAGGGCACTACGTGACGTCGCACCAGGTCGTCTACGACCGGACGGTGGCGTACCGGCCGAGGGACGAGCCGAGCGCCGAGCAGCACCTGCCCGGCTTTCTGCTGCCTGACACGGAGATCTACTTCAACCAGTTGTTCTCCGACGGCCGGCAGAAGACTGTACTTCTAGGACTCAAGTCCCGCGTCGAGGGCGCCGTTCACACCGACGACCGCGCCGGCTGGTACAAGCCGGTCGAGAAGGGGCATCTGTTCTATTTTCAGCAGGGCCACCACGCGCGGGACTTCGAGCACCCGGCGTTCCGGCAGATCATTCTCAACAGCCTGGAGTGGCAGCCTGGGAAGCGCCCTTAACCGCCAAGACGCCAAGACGCCAAGTTCTTGAGGGATGTTTTCTTGGCGTCTTGGCGGTTCATCACCCTCACCCCCCCAGCAGCCGCAGCGCGTTTTCCCGGTAGACCTTGCGCAGGATTCCTTCCGACAGCCCGATCCCGTAGATCCGCCAGCGCCCCTGGGGCGGCGTCGCCGCCGGTGAGTAGTCGAAGTACTCATCGAGGGTCTCGAGGAACCGGAAGTAGCGGCGGAACATCTCGGGCTGGAGGTCCTGCTGGGGCACCTCGGCCCCGTCCGGCGTGGCGTCGGTGCCGAACAGGATGCGGTCCTGGTAGCGCTCGAAGAACGCCCGCGCCGCGCGGGGCTGGCGGCCGAGCTCCCCGAGCCGCGCGCCGATCTCGACGTTCAGATTCGGGTAGCGGTCGAGCCAGGAGGAAACTTCGGCGAGATTCTCCGGACGGTTGGCGACGTGCAGTCCGACGAAGGTTGTCTTGGGATGCCGCGCGATCACGCGGTTGCGCGCGGCCAGCAGCTCGGCCTTAGGCGGAAAGTCTTTTCCGTGGAACGACCACTCCGGATGGCGCGCCAGCTCTTCCCAGCGCTCGTTGAAGCGGTCGATGGGGAGGAAGAAGGCGTCGGGGTCGGAGGTATGTATGAACACGGGCATCTGCAGCGCGCCGGCGGCTTCCCACAGGGGGTCGAAGCGCGGGTCGTCGATCTTCACGAGCGGCCCGGCGGTGAGCCGCTCGCGGACCGTCAGGCCGAGGGCTTTGAGGACCTTCACGCCGCAGGCGCCGGCGGCGCGGGCGCGCTTCAGCTCCTCGGCCTGCCAGGCGGCGTAGCCGGGCTCCCGGATCTTCTCGTACGCCGGTTCGGTGGCGACGCGGAAGCGGCCGGGGTGTTTCTTCTGGAGCCCCTCGATGGCGCGCGCCAGGTTCTCGCCCCAGCCGCCGGTGAGGTTGATCATGGTCGCGATGTTGAGCTCGTCCATCCAGCGGACGATCTGCGCGACCTGCTCGGGCGGGGTGAGGCGCGGGGCGCGGCCGCGCGGAAATCCGAAGACGTGCGTGTGCACATCGATGACCGGAAAGCGGGCGCGCTTCACCGGCGTCTCGGGCGTCCCGAGCATGCTGCGCGGCTGGAAGTCCGGCAGCGGGAGGCTCTGCGCCAGGACGGGCGCCCCGGCGGCAGCGGCAAGAAAACTGCGGCGGCTCAGCGTGTTCATGCGAGCACCTACTGTCTCGGCGGCAAGTCGTAGAGCACGGCGCCTGCGCCCTTGCTGCGGATGCGCTCGTCAAAGTGTCCGACGAGCAGCTCCCGCCGCGCCTCCAGTGCATCCAGTTGTTCGGGGGTCAGATATTTCCCCAACTTTCCCTTCACCGCCTCCTTGTTCAGCTCCCGCAGCTTGCCCAGCAGGGCGCGGTCGCATCGGGTCAGGCTCTGGGGGTGTTCCAGTCGCTTACCGATCCGGAACGTCCGGGTGTGGTCGATGAGCCAGATTCTCCAGGCCTTTGTGATCAGCAGTTCATCCCAAACGCTCTGCCTGCTCTCCGCGTCTGCCGGCTCCATACTGCGATAGGGATTGGACATCAGCTCGTCAAAGAGGCGCACGGCCTGCATTTGTTGGCTCCAGCTCTCCGGATCGGGCGGCTCGATTTTCTTTTTTCTCCGGTCCGCCTCGGATATGGCAACGTCGTCCACCCACCAGGTGACGGAGGCCGGACGCCTGTTCACGGTGCGCTCGACGGTTGGCGGCGACATCCTGAGTTCGAGCAACTTGTCGAGCTCGTAGGCGGCCACGTTGAGTCGGTAGTCGCGCCGGGACGGCGTGCTCCCGTCCTCGGTCTCGACGTTGGCGTCGTGCTTCCGCTTGCCGTCATCCAGGCTTATCCTCGATTGGCGCTGGTCGCGCGGGCGCTCGCTCACAATGCCGGCTTTCAATAGAAACTCTTCCGTCTCAGCGCGGGTGAGCCGGGACGACTGGCTCTGCGCCAGGGCGGGGGCGCCGGCGGCCCACAAGAAACTGCGCCGCGTGATCGGTAACATCGAAGCCAGTATAATAGGGCACGAGGCAAAAAGGAGGCAACGGGATGGGCACCACACGGAGGGCGTTCCTGGGCGCGGTGGCGGCGGGAGCGGCGGCGGCGCAGGCGCCGGGCGGGCGGGTCACGCGGTTCGTGCGGTACCGGCACAGCGGCGCCGTGGCCTACGGGATTCTCGGCGGCGATACGATCCGCGAGATCCGCGGCAATATGTTCGAGAAATACAGTGAGACAGGGACGCGGCGCAAGCTCGACGACGTCAAGCTGCTGTGGCCCTGCGAGCCGCCCAAGGTGCACGCCGTGGGGCTGAATTACAGGAGCCACCTCGGCGATCGCCCGGCTCCCAAACAGCCGGAGCTGTTCTTCAAGGCCACCACCTCGCTGGTCGAGCCGGAGGGCTACATCGTCATCCCGCCCGGCGCCAGGAACGTTCACTACGAGGGCGAGCTGGTGATCGTGATCGGCAAGAGGGCCAAGAATGTCACCGCGGCCGACGCTCCGAACTACATTTTCGGCTACACCTGCGGCAACGACGTCAGCGAGCGCGACTGGCAGCGCGGCGACTTGCAATGGTATCGGGCGAAGGGGTCGGACACCTTCGCGCCGCTGGGGCCGTCGATCGCGACGGGTCTCGACGTGACCAAATCGCGGCTGACGCTGCGGCTGAACGGCGAGGTCAAGCAGTCGCAGTTGATCAGCGACCTGCTGTTCGACTGCCCCGCCATCGTCAGCTTCGCGAGCCGCCACGTGACGCTCGAGCCGGGCGACGTGATCTACACCGGCACGCCGGGCGCGACCAGCGCTATGACACCCGGCGACATAGTGGAAGTCGAGATCGAGGGGATCGGCGTGCTGCGGAACAAGGTGGCGTGATGTGAGGTCGCTTAACCGCCAAGGCGCCAAGACGCCAAGGAGAATGTGGTATAGGACCTTGGCGCCTTGGCGCCTTGGCGGTTAAGGGCGAGGTCGAGATGCAGCGAACGCCCGAGATCTTCGACGTGGTCGTGATCGGCTCGGGGGCCGGCGGCGGGATGGCGGCCAAGGTATTAACCGAAGGCGGGCTGCGCGTGGCGCTGCTCGAGGCCGGCGGGCCGCTCGATCCGGCCAAGGATTTCCTGGAGCACGTCTGGCCCTACGAGCTGGAGCACCGCGGGCTGCTGCTGCCGCGGGGCCGGGCGGGGTTCAGCGCACCGAATAATTTCGTCGAGATCGAGGGCGAGCCGTACACGGTAGCCGAGGGCAGCGAGTTTCGCTGGTTTCGCGCGCGCACCGTGGGCGGCCGCACCAACCACTGGGGGCGGATCTCGCTGCGGTTCGCGCCGGTCGATTTCCGGCCGTACTCGACCGATGGGCTGGGAACGGACTGGCCGATCCACTACGAGGACCTTGCCCCTTACTACGACAAAACCGAGGCGCTGATCGGCGTCTTCGGATCACGCGAGGGGATTCCCAGCGCGCCGGACGGCATTTTCCAGCCGCCGCCCAAGCCGCGATGCGTGGAGCTCGCGATCCAGCGCGCCTGCGGGAAGCTCCAGATTCCGTGCGTGCCGTCGCGGCTGGCGATCCTGACGCGGCCGCTCAACGGGCGTCCGGCGTGCCACTACTGCCAGCAGTGCGGGCGGGGCTGCATCGGGGCGTCGAATTTTTCCTCGAGCCAGGTGCTGATTTTCCCGGCGCTGAAGTCGGGACGGCTGCGGCTGATCACCAACGCGATGGCGCGGGAGATCGTGACGAACGGGGAAGGCAAAGTGACCGGCGTTTCCTACGTGGACACCAACACGCGCGCCGAGCGGCAGGTGCGCTGCCGGGCGGTGGCGGCGGCGGCGAGCGCCTGCGAATCGGCGCGGCTGCTGCTGAACTCGAAGTCGCCGCGATTCCCGAACGGGCTGGCGAACGGCAGCGGCGTCGTGGGCAGGTATTTAACCGACACAGTCGGAGCGAGCGTCAGCGGCGTGCTGCCGCAAATGTCGGGGATGGCGCCGCACAATCACGACGGGGCCGGCGGCGGCCATCTGTATTGTCCGTGGTGGTTGTACGAAAAGGACCGCAAGCCGGATTTTCCGCGCGGCTATCACATCGAGCTCGGCGGCGGGCCGTTTATGCCGTCGGTGGGGATGTTTCGCGGCGCGGCGGCGCGTCTGGAGGGCTACGGCGTCGACCTGAAGCGGGAGCTGCGGGCGAGCTACGGGACCGGCGTCGGCTTCTCCGGCCGCGGCGAGATGATCCCCAACGAGCACTGCTACTGCGAGATCGATCCGCAGGCGGTCGATCGCTTCGGCATCCCGGTGCTGCGCTTCCACTGGCAGTGGGGCGAGCCGGAGCTGAAAATGGCGCGGCACATGCGGCAGACCTTCGAGGAGATTATCACTACCATGGGCGGCAAGATCGTTCCGCGGCGCACCGGACCGGGTCCCCGCCGCGGCGAGGGCAACGAGTTTGTCCGCGGCTCGGGCATCGCTCCCGGCGGCGCGATCATCCACGAATTGGGCTGCGTCCGCATGGGCGACGATCCCAAGACCTCGGCGCTCAACAAGTACTGCCAGGCGCACGAGGTGAAGAACCTGTTCGTCGCCGACGCCGCGCCGTTTGTGAGCAACCCGGACAAGAACCCGACGCTGACGATCCTGGCGCTGGCCTGGCGGACGTCGGAGTACATACTGGAGCAGGCGAGGAAAGGGGATCTCTGAGATGTCGTCGACGCGGCGGGAGGTTCTCTATCAGATTGCGCTGGCGCCGCTCGCGGCCCAGGCCCAGCAGCACCCGGCTCACCCGGCGCCGGCGGCCGCAGCCGGCCCGCACAAGCGGCGCTTTTTCACGGAGCAGGAGTTCGCAACGCTGCGCGCCTTGTCGCAGCGGATTATCCCGCCGGACGAGCGGTCGAAGGGCGGGATCGAAGCGGGAACCGCGGAGTTCATCGACGTCATGGCGGCGGCCGACCCCAAGCTCCAGGCGGCGTTCACCGGAGGCCTGGCGTGGCTCGACCAAAGAATGCGCGCCTTGCACGGCCGCCGCTTCCTGGAGTGTTCGGTCGAGCAGCAGAAGGAGATGCTCGACCAGGTCGCCTGGCGCGACCGCGCCCCGGCGGAGCTGGCGCCGGGCGTGGCGTTCTTCGCGCTGATGCGGACCTGGACGGTGGACGCCTTTTTCTCGAGCCGGGCCGGGATCGAAGACCTGGGCTACCGGGGCAACACGGCGGTGGTTGAGTTCAACGGCTGCCCGGAGGAAGTGGTGCGGAAGCTGCTCGAGAACTCGCCTCCCGGATAGAGTCCTGCCTAGAAAAAGGGAACAAATTGCTCGTGGGAGAGTATTATGCTGACGTGACCATTCAGAAACCGCTCCGGCTGTGGCCCGGCGTGGTCGCCGCGGTGCTGCTATTGCTGGTCAGGTTTGTCAGCCCCATTATTGTGCCCGACGCCCTGTTTTTCGGGGTGATTGGCGGCCTGGTTTGCGCGTTGGCTATCGTGGTGTGGTGGGTCTTCTTCAGCCGGGCGCCTTGGTCCGAGCGTTTGGGCGCCGTGGTCCTAATGATACTCGCGATGGTTGCCACATCGCGCGTCATCCACGTCTCGATTGCGAAGGGCGTGATGGGGATGATGTTCCCCTTCTACGCCATCCCCGTCCTGGGCCTCGCCTTGGTCGCCGGGGCGGTGGCCAGCCGCCGCCTCTCTACGGGACTTCGGCGCGCGACGATGGTCGCGGCCATCCTGCTCGCGTGCGGAGGGTGGACGCTCGTCCGGACCGGTGGCTTTACCAGCGACCTCGATCACGATTTCGCGTGGCGGTGGGCGAAGACTCCCGAGGAGCGGCTCCTGGCCCAAGCCGACGAGCCGGCGGCGGTCCCAGCGGCTCCGGCAGTGCTCCCGGCGACTCCGGCAGCGCCCCCGGCGGCTCCGGCTGTAGCGGCGACAGGCGCCGACTGGCCCGGCTTTCGCGGACCCCATCGCGACGGCATCATCCCCGGCGTCCGGATCGAGACCGACTGGTCTCGGTCGCCGCCGGTCCAGATGTGGCGCCGGCCGATCGGCCCGGGCTGGTCGTCCTTCGCGGTCCGCGGCGACCTCCTCTACACCCAGGAGCAGCGCGGTGACGACGAGGTCGTGGCCTGCTACAACGCGACCACCGGCCAGCCGGTGTGGATGCACCGCGACGCGGCCCGCTTCTGGGAGTCGAATGGCGGCGCCGGTCCGCGCGGGACGCCGACCCTCCACGACGGACGCGTATATGCATTTGGCGCGACGGGAATCCTAAACGCGCTCGACGCTGGTAACGGCGCCGTCGTGTGGTCGCGCAACGCGGCGTCCGACGCCGGCGTCAAGGTTCCGGGCTGGGGCTTTGCGAGCTCGCCATTGGTGGTTGACGAAGTCATCATCGTCGCCGCCGGCGGCCGGCTCGCCGCCTACGACCTCGCCAGCGGGGATCGGCGCTGGTTGGGCCCGGCCGGCGGCGGTGGCTACAGCTCGCCACATCTATTGACGATCGACGGAGTCGCGCAGGTCCTGCTGATGAGCGGAGCCGGCGCCATCAGTGTCGCGCCGGCCGACGGCACGCTGCTTTGGGAGCAGCCGTGGCCGGCCGGCGTCCGCATCGTGCAGCCGGCCCTGGCCCCGGATGGCGACGTCCTGGTGAGCGCCGGCGACGAGGGAATGGGGGGGGCCGGCCTGCGGCGCATCGCGGTCGCGCACGGACCCGGCGGATGGACCATAGAAGAGCGCTGGACGTCGAAAGGGCTGAAGCCCAACTTCAACGACTTCGTCGTACACGATGGCCATGCCTTCGGCTTCGATGGCGCCATACTCGCGTGCATCGACCTCAAGGACGGCAAGCGCAAGTGGAAGGGCGGACGCTACGGCAGCGGCCAGCTCGTGCTGTTGCCCGACCAGGGCTTGCTGCTGGTGCTGTCGGAGGAGGGTGAGCTGGCGCTGGTCGGGGCGGCCGCCGACCAGTTCAGGGAGCTGGCGCGGGTCCCGGCGATCGAGGGCAAGACCTGGAACCACCCGGTGCTGGCCGGCGACCGGCTGCTGGTTCGCAACGGCCAGGAGATGGCCGCGTTCCGGCTGGTCCTGGCGCGCCGCTGACATTGCGGCAAAGACAGTAGCGTTCACTGCGTTGACGGAAAGAAGGCGGGTTGGCTATCTTCAAGGGCATGAAAGCGACATTCCATTGGGTCAGGCTGCTCGCCGTCTGCGGCGCCGTGGCGGCGCTCGCGGAAAACTCTAGCGCCCAGGAGCAACCCCTGCGGCTCGCGGGAACAACCTGCACCACACCCCCTGTCCTGCACTGTCCCGATAAGGACTGCATCAGCGACCGGGTGATTAACCCCGGACCGGTGGTCGAGATGAAGACGCGCCGCACCTACTTCCTCGACTATCCGTGCGACCTGAAGCCGGGTGAGAAAGTCACCTTCATCCTCAGTCTGCACGGCGGCGGCTCGTACGGGAACTGGCAGCGCCATTATTTCCCGATCCTGGATTACACGGAAAAGCACCGCCTGGTCATCGCCACCCCGAACGCCCCCACCAGGGCATGGTCCACGGCCGACGACGAATACTTGCAGAATATCGTCACCTTCGTCATCGGGCAGATCGGCAAGGAGAACATCAAGGCCTTCTGGCTGGCCGGTCACTCGCAGGGCGGTATGACCTCGAACCGGCTCGTCCGCGCGGACTTCTTCAAGGACAAGGTGGATGGCTGGCTCAGCTTGTCGGGCGGGCGCTTAGGCGGGAACCCGGGTCGCGCTAGTACCTTCGGTCCTCCTCGCGCCACCGCCGCGAGCGCCGCTCCTGGCGGCGCTTTCGCCGCTGCCGCAGCGGCCTTGCGCGAGCCTCCGTCCGCCGATTTCTCGCACATCTACGCGATCGGGCAGCGCGAAATCGACGACAAGGGCGTGCCCGAGACCTCGGATTGGGCCAAGAATTACTCCTGCGGCCCACGGAGCAAGCCCGAGGAGATCGTCGACACCAAGGCGGGCTACGTCTATGACAGCACGCGTCAGAATCCGCCGAACCCGGCCTGGGGACTCCCGCCGGCCCCGGGCAAGGCCCACGTCTATGTGTACCCGGAATGCAAAGACGGCAGGGTAGTTGCCGACGTCGTCCGCATTGACAAGGGACACACCGAAGGGCTGGAGCCGAATGTCACCGAAGCGCTGGTCAAGCTGATGCTCTCAGCGAAGGGCGGCAAGCTCCGGCAGGCCCCCTAGACTAGCAGGGCGCTGAAAAAGCCACGTCACGGCGGTTCACCGCAGAGACGCGGAGGACGCAGAGGCCCCAAACGCAGGGTTCTCGGCGTACTCTGCGCCTCTGCGGTGCCTGGAACTGTCGTCGCACCGGGATTGCCGGGCGGTCCTGTGGTATGCTGCCTCCAGCAGGGGGGTGTATGCGCCTGGGGACAGCGGCAGGCTTGGTTTTGGTCCTCGCGGCTGCGGCTTACGGTCAGACCAACCTGGCGACCGTGACCGGCGTGGTAAGCGACTCAGCCGGAACGGCGGTGCCGGGCGCCGCGGTGACCATCCGCAACGTCGGAACGAATATCGCGCGCCGGGTCGAGACCGATCAGACCGGCGATTTCACGATCACCAATCTGGCGCCGGGAAGCTACGAGCTCACGGTGGAGGTGTCCGGATTCCGCGGCTACCGCCAGCCGGGGATGGTGCTCGAGGTCGGCCAGACGCTGCGGACCGATATCCAGTTGCAGCTCGGGAGCGTGGCGGAATCGATCACGGTGGCGGCCGAGGTGGCGGCGATCAACACGGAAAGCGGCACGATCAAGGGCGACGTGATCGTCTACGAGGAAATCCAGGACCTGCCGCTCGAAGGCCGCGACTTCACGGACCTGGCGTTCCTGGTGCCCGGCGTGATCCCGCGGGCGCAGGGCGGGCAGGGATCGGCCCTGAACATCAACGGGGCGCGGGCCGACAACACGAACTTCTTCGTCGACGGGTTCAACAACCGCAATCCGCGCGGCGCGGCGGCGCAGGTGCGGCCCAACATGGACGCGCTGCGCGAGTTCAAGGTCGAGGTCTCGGGCTACTCGGCCGAGTACGGGAAGATGGCGGGCGGCATCCTGAACATGGCGCTGCGCTCGGGAACGAACCAACTACACGGCAGCGTGTTCGAGTACCTGCGCAACGACATCTGGGACGCGCGTTCTTTCTTCGATCGCGACAAGCTGAAGCTGCGGCGGAATCAGTTCGGGGCGACGCTGGCCGGGCCGGTGGCGCTCGGGAAGCTCTACAACGGCCGCGACCGGACGTTTTTTCTGTTCAGTTGGGAAGGCTACCGGCAGGTGCTGGGACAGAGCCGGCTGGGACACACGCCGACGGCGCTCGAGCGCGGCGGCGATTTCTCGAGCTCGCGGACGTTTTTGGGGCAGCCGTTGTACTTGCGGGACCCGCTGGCGGGCGGAACATGCTCGGCGACGGTGAGCACGGGGTGTTTTTCGAGAAACGTGATCCCGCAATTCCGTTTCCACCAGACGGCGCTGAAGCTGATGGAATACTATCCGCTGCCGAACCGCGCCGATTCGCGGAACAACTACATCGTGAGCGCGGACGATCACGACGTGTGGGATAGTTTCCTCGGAAAGCTCGACCACCGGTTTTCGCCGAGCGACAGCATGTCGGTGCGCTACCAGAAGCGGTACGCGCGGACGGCGGGGCCGTTCGACGGCGGGGATCTCGGTATCTTCGGGATCACGCAAAGGGATGACCGGTCGCTGCTGGGCGTCGACTACACGCGCATATTCTCGGCGGCCTTCCTCATGGAGATCCGGGGCGGGTACAGCCGCAACGCGACGCGGAACGACTCGCTGTGGGCGGGCCGCGACGTCGCCGCCGAGCTGGGCATTCCGGGGACGACGACGGATCCCGAGCTGATCGGCTTCCCGCGCTTCACGGTGCTCGATCATTTCCCGCTCGGCGCCGCCGCCGACCAGCCCGAGATCTACCACGTCACCGATATGCAGGCGAGCGCGCGGATCACCTGGGTGCGCGCCCGGCACCTGCTGAAATGGGGCTTCGACGCGTCGCGCGTGCGTTTCAACCAGCCCTACTTCAACAACAACCGCGGGACCTTCGCCTTCCAGGACCGCTGGACCAACCACCCCATCGGCGACCTGCTGCTAGGGCTGCTCAACAACACGTCGCGGTCGGTGGGCTTCACGCGCAACTACCTGCGGGCCACCAGCTACGGCCTGTTCGTCAACGACGACTACAAGATCACCCGCTCGCTGACGCTGAACCTGGGGCTGCGCTACGAGATCGACCTGCCGCCGGTCGACCGCTACGACCGCATGTCGAACTTCGTCCCGGGTATTGACAAGATCCTTATCGCCAGCGACCGCACCGTTCCGAACCTGGCGGAGCTGGTGGCGGCGGCGAACCTGGGGAATCGCGTGGCCTTGGCGCGGGATTACGACGTTCCACGCTCGCTGGTTTTCGCCGACTACACCAACCTGGCGCCGCGCCTGGGGTTCGCCTGGCGGCCGTTCCGCAGCCAGAAAACCGTGCTGCGCGGCGGCTACGGCATTTTTTACGGCGGGCACGTGCTGAACCCGGTCCGGACCAACCTGATGACCGGCTTCCCGTTTTCGGTGAGCCAAACGTTCGCGCGGGTGGCGGCGGAGCCGAACCTGCTGACGCTGTCGAGTCCCTTCCCGGACCGGCAGTTGCGCCTCGACGGCGTGGTGAACTCGGACGGCTACGAGCTTCACCCCAGCAGTACCTACCTGCAAAGCTACAATCTGACCGTCGAGCGGGACCTGGGGCGCGGCACGGCCGTCGAGATCGGCTACGTCGGATCGAAAGGCACGCACCTGGGGCGGCGCTACGACGTCAACCAGCCGCTGCGGTCGCTCGAGAGATACCAGGCCAACCAGGCGTTCACGCGGCCGGTGACCGGGCTCAACGCCATCCAGTACTTTGCCTTCGGGTCGAACTCGATTTACAACACCGGGCAGATCTCGCTGCGGCGGCGCGCGCGGGGCGGGGCTTTCTATCGCGTGAATTACAGCTACAGCAAGTCGATCGACGACGCCTCGCAGGTCAGCGGCAACTCCGACGGCGGTTTCGCCGGGGCGCAGAACTCGCTGGACCTCAAGAGCGAGCGCGGGCGCTCGGACTGGGACCGGGGCCACGTGTTTACCGCGGCGTTTTCGTGGCCAGTGCCGGTGGGACGCGGGAAGCGCCTGCTGGGCGGGGCCCGTGGGCTGCGGAACGGGATTGCCGGCGGCTGGCAGTTTTCCGGGACCATGACGCTCTACAGCGGGCAGGCGCTTACCGTGCAGGCCGCCGACGTGGACGCCAACCTGGGCGAGTCGACACGGCCCAATCGGCTGGGCAAGGGACTGGAGGCGGGCCAGCCGGGCGCGGGAAGGCGCGGCGTCGACTATCCGTTCTACCGGATCACCGATTTTGAGAAAGTACCGCGCTGCGAGTCGCGGCAGATTTGCACGGCCAGCCCCAACGGATTTCTGCCCTTTACGTTCGGCAACGCCGGACGGAATATCCTGGACGGCCCGGGGCTGGCCTCCCTGAACCTGCGGCTGATGAAGAACTTCCGCATGCGGGAGCGGCGCAATGTGCAACTGAATCTGGAGTCGTTCAACGTGATGAACCGGCCCAATTTCTACCTGCCGAACCGGCAGTTTAACGCGGTTACCGGCGGGTTGATCACGCGGGTGCAGGATACCGGCCGCGGCGGCCCGCGGGTGATGCAGGCATCGCTGAAATACGAGTTTTAGAAGACGCTCATTCCGTCGGACGTGCCGAGAAAATTCCCTCAACTTTTTCGCTTTTTACCCTGAAACATAATCGTCCGTAAAGTCACATATATACGAGTGCGGTGCCGCTCCCGGTTTCCGGAGGCGCGGGATCGCGGTGTGCGAAAGGAGCGCAATCAGATGACGTGGAAAAGGAGTTTTCGGTTGTTAATCACGGTGGCGGTGGCGTTGTGGGCGGGCGCTGGCGCAGCGCAGGATACGGCGAAGATGCTCGCCCCCAAGCTGGATCCCCTGGTGGCAGAAGAGAAAACGGTCACCGGCAAAGCGGGCAAAGGCGAGAAGGCAGGTGTCAGGGTGCGCCTTATTCTCAAAGGGGTCAAGCTGGACGAGAAGGAGGGGCAGCTAAAGGACGGGAAATTCGCGGTGGTGCTGGGCGTCCCGTTGGCGCCCACGATGGTGGTGCAGGCTCAGCACGTCGACGCCAACGGGGTTGAAGGAGAACTCGCGGAGGCCGAGGTCCCCATCGTCGGGGCGAAGCCGCAGTACGACTGGGGGCGGGTCCACGCGGACTTCACCTCCGGAGCGGTGATTTCCAGAAACCGCACCGTACTGTCGGCCGGAAACACCGCCGAGCGCCAGGCCGACGACTTCAAGAAACCAGACCTGTACCTGGACTTCATCCTCAATAGCAACTGGCGACGGAAAAAGAATGAAGGCTCGAGTGGGATCAAGGGCTTCAGCTGGAGGCTGGACACTTTCTTCAATGCCAGCCTCACGACGGTCTCGCTGGCCCCGCAGGCAGGCGAGTCGGGGGGGACCAACCTTGCCGCAGAGCGTCCGGCTCAGACGTCGTCGACGGACGAGTTCCTGGACTCCAAAAAGTCGGCCCTGATCCAGGCGGGTATCTTTGCGCCGTTCTACTCGGGCGTCACCAGTTGGAAATTCAAGGGCGCTCACAATGCGCTGTTCGGCGGCCCCATCTTGAAAATGGGGTTCCAGACGGTCACCGGAAAACTGACCGATCAAGAGGCGTTGCGGTTCGGGGGAGACGACCTGTATCATTTTTGGGCCGTGGGGGCTCGTTTCGGCCACTACAGTTTCGACAAGGACTCCGACGTAGCCCCGGAGCTCAACAGTTACATGGACCTCAGCGTAGGGAGATGGGAGAACTTCACGGTCTGCAAGGAGGGAACGTCCGGCGCGAGCTGCGCCAGAGAGCGTCGCAATCGCTTCGCGGCCGAAGGGCGCCTGAAGGTCCCCGCGACCCCGTTCCAGATCGGCTTCGACCTCAACTCTGGCCGCGGACCGGACGATCTGCGGTTCCTGTTTGGCTTGAAGTTCGACATCGGCAAGCTGTTCGCAAAGCTCCCGAATCTGGGGGGCGACTAGAAACTGAACGGGCGGGCCCCGCCGCCCGCTACAGTTGCGCGCGGCGGGCGGAGCCGTAGTAGATGCCGTTGAAGAACAGCTTGAAGGTCCCGTGCGGCTGGCCGCGGAAGGTTACCTCCGGGCCATACAGAAAGAGCTTGCCCTCGCCGACCGGGGCCTCGATTACGGCGACGCCGCCTTCGAGATAGTGCTGGCCGTTGGCCCAGCCGCTGCGCAGCGGTTTGGCGCTGTCGAACCAGGCGATGGGGCGGACGCCGCCCGCGACGCCGTCGGGGCGCACGCGGAAGACCGGGCTGTTCTGGAACATCACGTCGGCGCGCTCGCTCATGCCCCAGGCCAGCGGGTGCGCCGGGTCGACGCGAACCTGGAGCACCGAGCCGGGGATGTAGAACTTCTCGCGCGGGATGGCCTGCTCGCGGCCGTCGGCGGCGCGCTCGACCAGGACGCTCGAAACCGGCAGGCCGAGGTGCGCGGCCAGGCTGGCCGAACTACCTACCGCCAGTACCGTCCCGCCGCTTTCGAGGAACTTCCGGAGGTGCGGCATGGTGTCGGCGGCGATATTGCCGAGCATGTGGTGGAACTCGGCGGGAACCGTGTCGCGGTTGGCGGGCGGGCCGAAGCCGCCCTCGCCGCGTCCGGCGGGCGAGCCGTCGCGCGCCGGGATGGCGCCGCCCATAAATACTAGTACGTCAAACTGGCTGCGCAGATCGCCGGCGTTGAGCTTCGCCGGGTAGACCACCTCGAACGGAAACTCGAACTGCTCGAACAGCCAGCGCACCCAGCCGGAAGGCATGGAGCCGCCGAAGCGGTCCCACAGGCCGATGCGCACGGGACGCAACTGCAACGCTTCCCCCTTGGGAGCGGCGGCGACGCCGTGGAAATTCAGTCCGACCTCGGCGGCCAGTTTCGCGAGCAGCGGCCGCACGGCGCCCTTCGCCGGGATGTAGATCGCGCCAGGACCCATGGAGACGCCGCCGGCCTGCGCCGCGTCCTTCAGCCAGTAGACCTCGTGGCCGCCCTTGAGCAGGCGGTTGACGGCGACGAACGAGTCGTTGGCCTGGTGGCTCACCAGATACCCGGCCGGGGCGCTCGCCTCGGTGACCTTGCCCGCGGGCGGCGGGGGCATCCCGGCGATCTTCTCGAACGGTCCGTCGAAGGCCTCGAGGAGGCGGTCGAACTGCACGCCCATCTGCCAGGCCAGCGTGTAGCCGGTGATGTCGTAGGGCGCCTTCGGGGGGCCGCCGGGATAGGGGACGTCGTTGGGATGATCCTGCGGCTCGAACATGTCGAGCACGTGCGGGCGAAAGGCCTGCGCCGACTTCACCACGTAGGAACCGGCGGGATAGTTCTTACCCGCGACGGTGAACGCGGCGGTGGCGCGGTGGACGGTGACGCCGGTCTTGAGCAGCGAGTGAATGAACTTGGTGGCGGTGAGGAAGTCCGGCTGGTCGGAGGGCAGGATGTAGCCGCGCGGGTCGCGCAGGGAGGGGTCGCGCAATTGGTCGTAGTACTTCATAGGAGCGCCGCGGAAGCGCGTCATGCCGCGATCGTCGATGGTGCGCTCCTCGGCGGGCAGGGCGCGGGCGCGCGTGATCTCCTCCTGGACCTTGGCGATGCGCGTCGGCGTCATGGTCCAGTGGTCGCGCGAGCCGCGCTCGATCGAGTTGCGGCCCATCTGGTAGATGTTGAACAGAAAGTCCTCGCGGTGCTTGGAGGCGATGTCGAGCACGGCGCGGTTGGCGGTGAGGGAGTACTCGACCGACTGGCGGAAGTGCCATTTCTGCGGGGCGATGGGGTAGGGCAGGTCCTTGCTGGGGAGCTGGCGGTTGGGCAAGAAGGGGATCTCCATGGGGGCGGGCGTGCCGATGGTCTCGGTGAGCAGGCCGATCATGTTGTGAAAGTAGGTAGTGGTGCGCAGGCCGCCGTTGAACCAGGTGGAGTAGCTGGCGCCCTCCAGCATGGTGGCGCCGGGCTTGCCCTCGGCGGCGAAGCGGCCGTGCATGGCCGCGCCGACGAGGTTGAGGCCAATGGGGATGAGCGGATCGAAATTGTAGTTGAACGGGTCGCGGAAAGGCGGCGCGAACAGCACCGTGCCCGCCGGGCCGGTCTGGTGGTGGTTGTACATGATCTGCGGGAACCACTCGATGTATAGCTGGCGGTTCATGTTGGTGGATTCGGCCTGGCTGGAGAGGTAGAAGTCGCGGTTGTTGTCGTGCCCTACGTATTTCTGATATAGGCGCGGGATGTTCATGCGGCGCTTGGCGGGCTCCGGGTCGCGCATGTAGCTGGCGGCGACCAGCTCGTGGCCGTCGGGGTTGGCGTGGACGGCGAGCAGGATGACGTCGCGGAGGAAGCGCAGCGTCTCGGGGTCGCTGCGGCTCACCATCTGGTAGACGGTCTCCATGAGCTGCTGGGCGCCGAGCACCTCGGTGGCGTGGAGGCCGCCGTCGATCCAGACGACGGCGCGGCCCTCGGCGGCGAGCGCGCGGGCCTGCTCGTCGGTGAGGCCCTCGGCGTGCGCCAGGCGGCGCGCGATTTCTTTGTAGCGGGGGAGCTTCTTGTGGTTCTCGGGCGCCGTGATGACGGCCATCCACTGCGGACGGCCTTCGGCGGTCTTGCCGATATCTACCAGGGCCATGCGGTCGGACTCCTGGTCGAGCTTCTTCCAGTACTCGGTGAGCTGCGTGTAGGTGGCGAGTTGGTAGTCGTCGCCGAGGTTGAATCCGAACTGTTCCTTGGGGGTGGTGATCTTCTGCGCGGCGGCGGGCAGGGCCAGGATGGCGGCGCAGAGGAGGAGAAGCAAACCGGCGCGGTGTTGTTTGGTCATAACGCTGTTATAGTACGACAAAAGGGACGCCGGAGGTTCGGCAAGATTAGGGTCGAGCTACCGGGCCATCGAGCCGAAGAAGACGCCGCGGTACACGCTGGCGCAGCTCCTGCGTCGCTGCCGGCCGGCGGATCTTGCGCCCAAGGGGAGAGACAAGGCTTGGCTCGGCGGCAACGCCGTGGGGAGAGAGCGGATCTGAGGCCAGGAACGAGTGATCCTTGCTGAATTGAGAGGCCTGGTATCCTGAGGGCCGCGGTGGAGGCGCTCATGACGAAGCCAACGCGCAGCAATCGGGTGTTCCGTTTGACCGTGGCCGCGCTGCTTCTGGGCGCCGCCGCGGCGGGCCAGCCAACCGCGCTCGACCGCTACGTCGCCGCGCGCGACTCGGTCTACGCGTGGCGGGAGGTTCACACCATACCCGCAGAGGGTTACCGCACGCACGTCCTGGAGCTCACTTCGCAGACCTGGCGCACCGAGAAGGACGTGGACCGGCCGGTCTGGAAGCACTGGCTGACTATCGTGCGGCCGGATCGACTGAGCACGAACAAAGTGCTGCTGTTCATCGGCGGCGGCAACAACGCGGCCGCGGCGCCGGCGAAGCCCTCCGAGCGGTCGGCGCGCATCGCCGCGGAGACCGGCTCTGTGGTCGCCGACCTGGGCATGGTTCCCAACCAGCCGCTGCGGTTCACCGATTCGCCGGACCGCGCGCGTTCCGAGGACGACCTCATCGCCTACACCCGCGTGAAGCACTTCGCGACCAAGGACGACACCTGGCTGGTGCGCCTGGCGATGGTGAAAAGCGGGGTCCGGGCGATGGACGCCATACAGGAGTTTCTGGCGAGCGAAGCCGGCGGCAAGCTCCAGGTGGATCAATTCGTGGTCGCCGGCGGGTCGAAGCGCGGCTGGACATCGTGGCTGGTCGGCGCGGTCGATCCCCGCGTCGCCGCGATCATGCCGACCGTCATCGACGCCCTGAACAGCGAGGCCATCACGCGCCATCACTTCGAGGCCTATGGTTTTTTCTCGACAGCGCTCAATGATTACGTTCGGCACGGGCTGTTTCCGCACAGGATCGGGACGCCGGAGTACCGGGCCGTCCTGAAAATCGAAGACCCCTACAATTATCGCCACCGCCCTCAACTCCGCATGCCCAAGCTGCTGATCAACGCTTCGGGCGACCAGTTTTTCCTGCCCGACAACTCGCAGTTTTATTACCACGACCTGCCGGAGGAGAAGCACCTGCGTTACGTTCCGAACGCGCGGCACAACCTGGCGGGATCCGACTCGACCGAGACGATGATGGCGTTCTACCAGGCGGTGGCCGGCGACAAGCCGCGCCCGCGCTTTTCGTGGAAGAAGCAGAAAGACGGGTCGCTGGTGGTGAACGCCGTCGACCGTCCCGCGGAGGTCCACTTGTGGCAGGCGACCAACGCGGAGGCGCGCGATTTCCGCGTCGATACCATCGGCAACGCCTACCAATCCACGCCGCTCCAGGAGACCACCCCCGGCGTTTACATCGGGAAAGTAGGCAAACCGGAGAAGGGATTCACGGCGTTTTTCGTGGAGCTGGCGTATCCCGGCCCCGGCAAGTATCCCTTCAAGCTGACGACGGAGGTGAGCGTCGTTCCCGACGTGCTTCCCTATCGGTTCGAGGACGCGGCGAAAAAGTACGCCGGGCCTACGCCTCAAACACCCAGCGGCCCCCGACCATAGTGCGCTCGACGGGGATCGAGATCAGCGACGAGGGATTCTCCTTTAGCGGGTCGCGGCCGAGGACGACGAGATCCGCCAGCTTGCCGGCTTCGATCGAGCCCTTCAGGTTCTCCTCAAATGACGCATAGGCGCCGTGCAGCGTGCCGACGCGGAGGGCCTCCTCGACGCTGACGCGCTGGCGCGGGCCCCAGACGTTGCCCTTCGAGTCGGTGCGCGTGACGCTCGATTGCAGCGCCATCATCGGCTCGAAGGGGCCCGGCGGATAGTCGGAGGTCTGCGTGACGCGGATGCCGGCGTCGAGGAAGCTGCGCGCGGCGAACATCCACTGGAGGCGCTCCGGGCCGTACTCGCGCATCTTCTCGCCATGATAGTAGACGTAGGTAGAGAAGGGGTTGGGGATGGCGCCGAGGGCGTGAATGCGGCGGATGAGCGACTCGTTGACGACCGTGCAATGCTCCAGACGAAAGCGGGGATCGCGGCGGGGCGTCTCGCGCTGCAGCCCTTCGAAGACGCGCAGCGTGAGGTCGATGGCGACGTCGCCGTTGGCGTGGACGCCGATCTGCCAGCCGGCCTGGTGGGCCTTGCGGGCCTGCGCGTAGAGGTCCTTTTCCTCGGTCACGAGGATCCCGAAATCGTCGGGGCGGCCGATGTAGGGCTGGGACAAGCGCGCGGTGCGCTCCGAGACGGAGCCGTCGCAGACCAGCTTGACGGCGCCGACGCGGACCCACTCGTCGCCCAGGCCGGTGCGAACGCCGGCGGCGATCATGCGATCGAGCGCCGGGTAGCGGATCAGGCAGTAGACGCGGAAGGCCAGGTCGCCGGACTCGCGGGCGTCCTGGTAGGCGCGCAGGTCTTCGGTCGAGCCGCCTGTGTCGTGAACGGAGGTAACGCCGGCGCGGGTCATCATCCGGGAGATGAGCTTGACGCCCTCGCGGCAGTCGTCGCGGGTGAAGCGGGAGGGGATGATTTTCTCGAACGGGCCGGTGGCCCGCTCGCGCAAGCCGCCGGTGAGCCGCCCCGCGGGGTCGCGGTCGAAGTGGCCGCCGGGCGGGTCGGGGGTCTTGTCGTCCAGGCCGGCGAGCTGCAGCGCCAGCGAGTTGACGTACGAGGTATGGCCGCCGCGGTGGTTGATGTAAACCGGATGGTCGGAGGCGGCGGCGTCGAGGTCGGCGCGGTTGAGGCGGCGGCCCTCGACGGTTTTGGTGTCGTCGTACTTGAAGCCGAGGATCCACTGGCGGCGCGGCGTTTCGGCGGCGCGCTTGCGGACGGCCGCCTGGATGTCGGCGATGGAGCGCAAGTCGCAATCGACCTCGCGCAGGTGGCGCCGGCCGGACATCGCGGGGTGCGTGTGGGCGTCGATAAAGCCGGGGACGACGGTCTTGCCCTCCAGGCTGACGGCGCGCGTGCGGGCCGTCGCCAGCGGGCGCACGTCATCGTTGCCGCCTACGGCGAGGAAGCGGCCGTCGGCGATGGCCACCGCCTGCGCGCGCGGCTGGCGGGCGTCGACGGTGAGGATGTTGGCGTTGTAGAGCACGGTCTGCGGCTCGATCTTAGGCGGAGGCAGCAGGGCGAAGGCGCCCAGAGAGTTCAGGAACTCACGTCGAGATTTGGGGAACATCGTTGCCTCCTGGGATGGGAACGTGAATGACGGTGGGGCGGCCGGTGTGGAGGCCGTAGCGGATCGCGGCGGCGATCGCGGACGGCTCGGTGACGCGGACCCCGCAGGCGCCCAGAGCCTCGGCGAGCTTCACGAAGTCGACGGGGCCGAGGTCGCTGGCGATGGGCTGGCCGAACTGGCGCTGGTGGCCGGCGCGCGTGATGCCCCAGGCCCGATCGTCGGCGACGACGGCGACAAACGGCAGGCGCTGGCGCGCGGCGCACTCCAGCTCGGCGACCGTGAAGGTCATGGCGCCGTCGCCGGAGACGAGAATCACGGGACGGTCCGGGCAGCAGAGCCGCGCGGCCATCGCCCCCGGTAGGCCCCAGCCGACCACGCCGCTCGCACCGCAGGTCAGCCAGCGGCCGGGGTAGCGATCGCACAGGAGCTGGTGGATCCACTGGCCGATCGAGCCGCCGTCGATGAGCAAGATAGTCTCATCAGTGACTATGACGCGCAGGGCGGCGACGATGTCGAGCGCGTGCAGGCCACGGGGCGGCCGCGCGGCGGCGCGCTCGAAGCTTTGGCGAAACTCGTCGCGGCGGCGCTGCGCCTCGGCGAGCCACGCTGGACGCGGAGCGAGGCGAATCTGGCCGAGATGCGCGGGCGCGATCTCGACGAAGCGCCCGTCGCCGTAGCCGACGCGGTAGTCGGGCCGCGCGCCGCACAGCAGGACCAGGTCGGCGTCGGCGAGCAGGCGCGGCCCGCCGCTGGCCGCTCCGACCACGCCCATGAATTGGGGAATCGGCCGGTCGATCGAGCCGCGGTCCCAGATCGGAACGACGACTGGGACGGCGCATTCCTCGCAGAATCGCGCGAGCGCTTCGCCCTGGCCGGCGTAGAAGACGCCGCTGCCGGCGACCAGCAGCGGGCGGTCCGGCAAGGGCAGAGGCGGCGATTTGTCGATTTGTCGATTTATCGATTTGTTGATTGAGAGAGCAGGCGAAGCCTCTGCGCGCTGCACGTCCATCGGGAACGTCAGATGCACAGGTCCTGGGGGAGGCCCCAGCGCGGCGGCCCAGGCTTGCTCCAGCATCGGGGCGATGCTCGCGGCGTCGGCGATAAGCCGCGAGTAGCGGCACACCGGAGCGGCGAGAGTCACCTGGTCGAGGTCTTGGAAATGACCACGACCTATGGTGGAGACCGCGGCCGCGCCGCTAACCAGCAGCAGCGGCGCGCCGTCGAAAAACGCGTTGGTGGCGCCGGTGAGCGCGTTGACGTGGGCCACGCCGCTCGAGGAAAACACCACGCCGGGCCGGCGCGTCAGGCGCCCGGCGGCGTCGGCCATGTAAGAGGCCGCCTGCTCGTTGCGGGTATCAACAAGACGCAGGCCGGCGCGGCGGCAGGCGTCGAACAGCGGATCGAGCCCGTGCCCGCACAACGTGGCGGCCCACTCGACGCCGCGCGCCTGGAGCAGGCGGACCAAAAGCTCGGCGCCGCTCACCGTCGTCAGGGCAGCGAGGCGACGAGCTTGCGGTACTCGTCCTCGGTGAAGGCCCGCATGGTCTCGGAGCGGACGTTGCCTTGCGCGCCGAATCCCAGGGCGAGCTTGGCCACGGCTTCCTCGTTGGGGGCCTCGAAGATGGCCACGCAGTCATACTGGCCCATGGTCACGTAGTACGCCTTCAGTTCCACACCGGCCGCCTTGACGGCCTGCCGTCCGGCGTCGAGCCGGGCCGGGCCGGCCTTGACGTTCTCGATCCCTTGCTGCGTCCAGTGCATCAGAGTGATGTAGGTGGGCATAGGGAATCCTCCTGTGGGGGAATCAGGCCGTACTGTACGAAACGCGGCGCGCGGCGTCAACTGCGAGTCGCTTTCACTTGTCAACGACACCGGAGCGGCGCCACAGGCGTAGGGCCAGCGCCCAGGCGGCGGCCGGCACGAACATCGCCAGGCCCAGGGCCAGAGCCGTCGCGCGGGGCGGGACGCCGCGGTCCACGGCGAATCCGACGGCGTAGGCCGCGAGCGCTGAAGACAGCGTCAGCAGGGCGAAATCGGCGGCGAAGACGCGGCCCCGGAAGCGATCCTCGGTGTTGAGCTGAAGCAAGGTGGTCGAGAAAACCCACACCACGGAGGCCCCCGCGTGCGCCCCGGCGACGCAGGCCGAGGCGAGCGCCAGCGTCGGCGCGCGGCTAAACAGCAGATAGAAGACTCCCGCGGTGAGAAACCCGCCCAGCACGCCGAGGCGCATGCGCGCCTGGCTCGAGCCGGCCAGCCTGGCCCCGAGAAACGGCCCGCCGAGAGCGCCGACGCCGCGCATCATGAACAGCGTGCTCATCCCGAGCACACTCGAGCCGCCGGAACGGAACTCCCGGTTTCCCATGATGGGCAGCAACACCAGGTTGGCGGTGATCGCCCCGAGGCCGCATTTCAGCAACAGCATCGAGAGGAGCTTTGCGTCGCGCTTGACATAACTGATACCCTCCCGGATGGGGTGCAGGCCCAGGATTTCCTTCCACCCGACTCCCTTGTGCTGCTCCAGGTGCGGCTCATGCAGACGCATTCGCGCGAGCAGCGCGGCCGAACCCAGGAAGGACGCGGAGTTGATGACGAAAGCGCTCGAGCGGCCGAGCCAGTGCACGGCCAGCCCGCCGACGCCGGCGCCGACGGCCAGCATGAACGACCAGGTGGCCGAGGACAGGGCGTTGGCGGTGATGACTTGCCCTTCGCGCACCAGGTTGGGAATGGCGGCCGTGCGCGCCGGCTCGAAAAAAGCCGCGGTGCCCATCTCCGCGGCCAGCAGCACGTACAGCAGCCACAGTTGTTCGCGGGTATCGACCCAGAGCATGCCGAGAACGATGACCGCGCGGATCAGGTCGGCGGCGATCATCACGGCCCGGCGGCTCACGCGGTCGTTGACGGCTCCGGCGGTCGGCCCCACGAAGAAAAACGGCAAGATGTGCAGGAGCACGGCGGCGCCGATCAGCCGCGCCGACCCGGTCAATCGCAGGATCAGGTCGAAGACGGCCACCGCGTAAAACCAGTCGCCCAGCTCGCTGACGATCTGCGCCAGCCACAGACGGCGAAACTCGGTGTTGCCGCGGACCAGACGGTAGTATTGCGACAGGGAGATGTGCGGGCCGGGGTCGTCGGACATCAGCAGTAGAGGCCGGTTCTCCGCTTGACCAGCTCCACGGTGGCGTCGGCGATCGCCGAAGCGCGCTCCGCGCCCTGTCGCAGCACCCGCCGGACGTAGCCGGGGTCGGCGGTGATCTCGCGGTAGCGGCGCTGGATGGGATCGAGGCTCGAAATCACCATCTCGGCGACGGTTTTCTTGAGGAGCGCGTAGCTCATGCCGGCGAAGTGGGACCGCATCTGGTCCGCGGTCCAGCCGCTGAATCCCTGGAAAATCCCGAGGAGGTTCTCGACCCCCGGGCCGAGGCGGTCGAGGTCCACCGCCGGATTCGAGTCGGTCGTGGCGCGGCCGATGGCCTTGCGGATTTTCTCCGGCGGATCGAGCAGCGCCACGGCGTGCGTCGAGCCGGGGGCCGACTTGCTCATCTTCGCGGTGGGGTCGTCCAGGCCCATGACTCGCGCGCCAACCGCGGGCAGCTTCGTTTCCGGCAGCACGAACGTCTCGCCGTAGAGCGAGTTGAAGCGCTGCGCGATGTCGCGGGCCAGCTCCAGGTGCTGGGACTGGTCGTCACCTACTGGTACGACCGCGGCCTGGTAGAGCAAGATGTCGGCGGCCATCAGCACCGGATAGAGCAGCAAGCCGCCGCCGACCGACCCCTGCTGCTCGGACTTGGCCTTGTACTGGGTCATGCGCGTGAGCCAGCCGACCGGGGTGACGCACGTCAGCACCCAGGCCAGCTCGACGTGCGCCGGGACCGCGGACTGCGCGCAGATGGAGGAGTGCTGCGGGTCGATCCCCGCGGCCATGTAGAGCGCGGCGATCTCCTCGGTTTTTTTCTGCAGCTCGGCGGGATCCTGGTAGACGGTGATGGCGTGCAGGTCGACCAGGCCGAAAATGCTCTCGTAGTCGCGCTGGATGGCGACCCAGTTCTTCAGCGCCCCGAGGTAGTTGCCGATATGCAGGTTGCCGGAGGGCTGCATCGCCGAAAACAGGCGTGGTTTCATAAGCGAAGATTTCATTCTACAGTAGGACTAGGCGATATGAGTTTCGTGGTGGAGATCGAGAAGCTGGTCTACGGCGGCAGCGGGCTGGCGCGGCGCGAAGGCCGCGTAGTGCTGGCGCCGTTCGTGCTGCCGGGCGAGAAGGTGCTGGTGGCGGTGGACCGCGAGTCGCCGGGAATGCTGGCGGCGCGCCCGCTGGCGGTCGAGTCGCCGGCGGGGTGGCGCGCGGCCCCGGCCTGCCCTTATTTCGCGCGCTGCGGGGGATGTCACTACCAGCACATACCCTACGAGCGCCAACTCGCCTTCAAACGCGAGATTCTGCTGGAGACGCTGGCGCGGATCGGAAAGATCGAGTGGACGGGCGACGTGGAGGTCGTCTCGGCCGAGCCGTGGGGCTATCGCAACCGCGTCCAGCTCCGCCTGCGCAAGCAGCGCTCGCGGCTCGAGATCGGCTACTTCGGGCCGGGATCGCGGCGCCTGGTCGGGATCGACGCCTGTCCGATCAGCTCGCCGGCGATCAACCGGACGATCGAAGCGCTGCGGCGGATGGGGCCGGACCACCGCTTCCCGGACTTCCTGCGGGAAGTGGAGCTCTTTACTAATGAGCAAGAGGTACAGGTAAGCGTGCTGGAGGCCGCGCGGCCGCCGGCGCGGCGGTTCTTCGACTGGTGCGCCGAGGAGATCCCTGGCTTCTGCCGCGGGAACTCCATCGACTACCCCGTAGGCGAGGACGTTTTCCGCGTGAGCAGCCCGTCGTTCTTCCAGGTGAACCGGTTCCTGGCGTCGCGGCTGGCGGAAGCGGCGATCGGCGAGGAACGGGGTGGCGCCGCCGTGGACCTCTACGCCGGGGTGGGGTTTTTCAGCCTGCCGCTGGCCCGGCGGTTCTCGCGCGTGGTGGCGGTGGACTCGAGCTCGAGCGCCTTGCGGGATCTGGAGTTCACCTCGCAGCGCGCCGGGGTGGGGATCGAAACCGAGCGCGCTTCGGCGGAGGCTTTCCTCGAACGATGCGCCGAGCCGGTGGACCTTCTGCTGGCCGATCCGCCGCGGGCCGGCCTCGGGCGGGCGGTCACCGCGGCCATGGTGCGGCTGCGGCCCCGGCGACTCACGATCGTTTCGTGCGATCCGCCGACCCTGGCCCGCGACCTGGCCGCTTTGACCGGCGCAGGATTTCAAATAATTTCCGTAAGAATGGTTGATTTATTCCCGCAGACCTTCCATATTGAAAGCGTGGTGGCATTGAGCGGACCCTAAAACGAAGTGCGGTACCCCTTGGTTGCGCCGCTGGCGGCGTTTGCCGCCGGCACAGTCGCGGCGCAGCACGCGACGTTCTCATTTCAGGAATCGGTGGTTTCGATCCTCCTGCTGGCGGCGCTGGCCGTGGCGGGGCTGGCTTGGGGCGCGCCGCGCGCGGGCGCGACGGCTTGCCTGGCGGGTTTCGTCGTGGCCGGGGCGTGGTGGGCGTCTTTGAGCGCCTCGCCGCCGTCGCCGCCGGACCGGATCACGCGCGTCGTCGAGCGCCTGGGGATCGACTTGCGGACTCCCCTGCCGCTGCGCGGCTGGGTGCAGACGCCGCCTACCGCGCGCCTGGATCGCGACCAGTTTGTACTAGCAGTGGAGTCTGTCGGCGACATGGCGGCCACGGGCGGCGTGCGAGTAACGGCCGTTCGGCGGCCGGGCGAGCCGAGGCTCGAGCTGCGCTACGGGGAGCGCGTCGAGCTTCTGGCGCGGCTGCGGCGCCTGCGTAACTTCGAGAATGAGGGCGGGTTCGACCGCGTGACCTACCTGACGCGCCAAGGGATTTACATGACGGCTTCGGTGCGGCCGGGCGCCGAGGTGAAGCGGCTGGAGGGCCGCCGCGGCAGCCGGTTGCGGGCCGCCATCTGGCGGGCGCGCGAGTGGACCGGCGACCGCGCCGACCGGCTGCTCGGCGAAGGCTCGACGAACGCCGGCGTGGCCAAGGCCATGGTGCTGGGCGACCAGGCGTATCTCGATCGCGCGCTGGGAACCTCGTTCAAGCGCACTGGGACCTATCACGCATTGGTAGTCTCGGGCCTTCACGCCGCGCTGGTGGGTTGGTTCTTTTTCTCCCTGCTGCGGCGGCTCCGGCTGCCGGAGGCGTGGAGCGCGCTGGCGGCCATGCTGCTGCTGGCGGCGTTTGTGCTGCTGATCGGCGCGCAGTTGCCTGTCGTTCGCGCGGCGCTCATGGTCGGCGCCTACCTCATCGGGCGGCTGCTCTACCGCGACCGGCGCGCGCTGAACGTGGTCGCGGCAACGGCGCTGGGCATGCTGCTGCTGGATCCGGCCGACCTGTTCGACGTGAGCTTCCAGTTGTCGTTCCTGTCGGTCGCGTTGATCGCCGGGGTGGCCGCGCCGTTCCTCGAACGGACGCTCGAGCCGTATCGAGTGGCGCGAGCGGACCTGCCCAACGTCGACCGCGACATCCACCTGCCGCCGGCGGTGGCCGCGGCGCGCGTGGCCTGGCGTCTGTGGGTCGAGCAGCTTCCGTTTTCGCCGCGCGCCGGGATGGCGATTCTGGCGCGAGCGGTCGGGCTCGGCGTGTGGATCGCGGAGCTGTTCGTGGTTTCGGCCGCTGTGCAGGCCGGCCTGATGCTGCCGCTGGCGGCGTACTTTCAGCGGGTCTCGTGGAGCGGGTTGTCGGCAAACCTCTTGGTGATACCGGCTACGATCCTGATCGTGCCTTTGGGCTTCGCGGCCATTGTGACGGGATGGCCTTTGCTGGGCCAGGCGTTGTCGATGCTGGTGACGGCCATGATCGCGGTGGTGGAATGGCACGCGCGGCTGGGCTGGCTGGAGGCCCGCGTGCCGGCGCCCCCGTTGTGGCTGGGGGCGGCGTTCGCCGTGGCGCTGGCCGCTTTGGCCTGGGCGCTCCACCGCGGCGGGCGCGCGCGATGGCCGGCCGCCGGGCTGTTTCTCGCCGCCCTCGTCGCGCTGGTCGTCCATCCGCTGGCGCCGCGCGTCGATCCAGAGCGGCTCGAGCTGACGGCGCTTGACGTCGGCCAGGGCGAAGCGCTGTTTCTCGCCATCCCCCAGGGTCGGACGATGCTCATCGACGGCGGCGGGATCGCGTCGTTTGGCGGCGCTGCGGCCGCCGGCCTCGACATCGGCGAGGACGTCGTCTCACCCTATCTTTGGTCGCGCTCCATTCGCGCGCTCGATGTAGTGGTCATTTCGCACGCTCACTACGATCACATCGGAGGACTGCCCGCGCTGCTCGATAATTTTCGCGTCCGAGAGCTCTGGATCGGCAACAACCCCTCGACGCCCGACTATGAACGTGTGCTGGAGGCGGCGCGCCGAGGCGGAACCCGCGTGCTCCGCCTGGCCGCCGGCGACGAGCGCGCGCTAGGCCCGGTGCGGTTCCGCGTGCTCGCGCCGTCCCGCGATTACGTTCCGCGCGCGAAACCCGCCAACGACGACTCGCTCGTGCTCGAGGCGTCCTACGGACAGCGCCGGTTCCTGCTCGCCGGGGACATCGAGCGGCGGGGGGAATGGTCCCTCCTCGGCGGCGATGGCGAGCCCTCCCTGCGAACCGACGTTCTCAAGGTGCCGCATCACGGCAGCAAGACATCGACTGGCGAGCGGTTCTTGTCGAAGACCGCCCCCTGGCTGGCCGTCGTCTCGGCAGGCTTTGATAATGCCTATGGCCATCCCCACCGGGATGTGCTCGACCGCCTGGCGCGGCGCAACGCGCGGATCCTGCGCACCGACCTCGACGGACGCGTGACGGTGGCGACCGACGGATATCGCGTGACGGTATCCACCTATCGTCAGGAACGGGCGGCGCGAAAGCCGGCGCTGGTCGAGTAGCGCGAAGCGCGGGCTACAGCTCCGACTCGGCCTCGGCGATCTCGGCGGCGGCGGCGCCTCCCTGCTGGGCCTCGCGCAACAGCTCCTCGGCCGCCGCGGCGTCGGAGGCCACCACGCGCACTTCCACCCGGCCGACCGGAATCTCCGGCACGTTCTCCCGCACGATCACCGACTCGATGCCCTCGGCATCGAGCAGCGCGTGCACCGACTGCGCCTCCGACTCGGCCGAGTAGCCGGCGCCACGGAACACCGCCACCAGCGGTTCGTCCATGATCGAATTATAATGCCAAGAGAGCCATGCTGTCACCTTCACCGGAAGACATCGCGGCGGAAGCGCGCCAGGTGCGCCGCCTGCAATTCACGATGGACCTGGTGCTGAACGTCATTCGCCAGAACGACGCTATGACGGTCGAGGAGGCGAGCGAGCTGGTGGCCTCCGCCCGCCGCGCCGCGCTGGAGATGTTTCCCGACAAAGAGCTGGCCTACGATCTGCTCTATCGCCCGCGGTTCCAGCGGTTGATGGCGGAGAAGTACCGGATTCAATAGCGCGCTAACCGGCGGCTGCGGAGCGGGCGCGGCCGGCGCGGCGTTCGCTTCTCACCGGAAGCCGCAAAAACTGCGGAAGGAAATGAAACGGCGCGCGGGGGCCGCTCGCTTCGAGCGCCTGTCCCTCTAGCCTCTCCCGGTAGGCGGCTACATCCTGACGCTCGACGAGGTGGGTGATTTCGAGCACCGCCTCGCCGCGGGCGTTGGTCTGCACCTCGAAGCGCGACTCCAGCGGCCGCAACGTCTGCCTGATCCGGTCGGCGCGCTCGTCGGCCGTCGCGCCGGGCTCCAGCGGCCCGCGCAGGGTCATCTCGACTTTACCTTCCAGGCGATCCAGCGCCGCCAGTAGCTCCGCGCGACGCTCCTCGAGGAAGGTCGCGATCGCCGACTCGCTTGGAAAGCACGTTCCGAACCGCCAGGGCAGCACCGTGGCCAGGTTCGACGCGGCGGCCAGCGCGGCGTTGTATTCGAGAATCAGCTCCGGCGCGGCTCGCCGCCCGGCGGGCCACCACCTGGCGGCGGCCACCAGCTCCTGGCGTCGCACGAAACTCAGCACGGCTCCGGGCAACGCCTGCGAAGTTCGTTGTTCGAGCTCCGGCTCCCAGCGCGCGAGGAAGTAACAGTGGAGAACGGGGCGCATTTTCCGGCCGGGAAACTCAGTCATCTTACTCGGCGCAGGGGACGTTGGCAAGCGCCGGATTAGCCGAGGGCAAGGGATCGAAGCCGTCGCGTCGCCGCCAGCTCCAGCGCGCCTTGGCCACTGCCAGGGCCAGCATGGCGGCCAGCAGCACCGCCACGGCCAGAACCATCCGCAAGGGATCGAGCGAATGCTGTAACGAGCTGAACAGTGGACCGTAGACCACTTCGATGTGCACCCAGTAAACCACCAGTGACGCCTGACCTAAGCGGCCTACCCAGCCAGCTCCACGGACCCCGCCGCGCCGTTCCCAGGCATAGCAGCCCGCCAGGAACAGCAGCGCGATGGCCGTGCGGTTCGCCACCAGGTTGGGGCTAGTCAGCCAATAGTTGTAGGGCTGGTAATAGCTGAACGGCTGGGAATCAAAAAGCTTGGCGGCGACGAGGAGCGCAACGGCGAGCCAAGTGAGCCGCTTCATCAGCCGGTCCGTCTGGAGAGTATCCTTGCCTGCGGCAAGCAGACCCACCAGAGCCCCGGTGAAGGCGTAGGAAATCCAGGGAAACACGGGAAAGTTCGAGCCGTCGGCCGATCCGTTCAGGTAGTCGGCGACAAAAGCGGGCGCGATCGCCGCGGCGCGGGGCCAAACCAGGGGCGTGACCATCGCTGTTGCGGCGGCGCAGATTGCCAACGCGATGAGGCGTCGTCGGCCGTCGAAGAGCAAGGTGACGGCGCCGGCCGCGACCAGGGCCACGGCAATCGTGTTGAGAATGTCGGCTCGCAGCAAATCCGCTGCCGAGGACTTGGGCCAGTAGACCGCCCACTGCTGGAACCGAAACAGCAGCGCGACCAGGAAGATGTAGCCGCTGCGCCGCAGGATGACGCTCCAGCGCTCGGCCCGCGAAGGCGCCGCCTGCTCGCTCCGCCGGAGCATCAGGACCAGCGAGAAACCGGTGAGGAAAAGGAACAGGGGAGCGGGAAACCCGCCGAGAGTCTGGGAGAGCTGGTAGAGGAAGGACCCGCGCAGGTCGTCCCGCATCCAGGCGTGAAAGGCGTGGCCCTGCAACATGATCAGGACGGCCATTCCGCGCATCCCGTCCAGGTATTGCAGTCGGGGAGATTTGCCCATTATTCCAACCTTATCGTCCTCGGCAACGGTCCCCAGAGCGCCTTGACAGCGGTCCAGCGGGAGCGTAGAGTAAGTGCACGTCTCCGGCGGCGGCGCCCGCCGCCCTTGACATCGTTGAACGGAGGTACAGCGATGTTCGAGATAGTCGAGAAACACAAACACACAGCCGAAGAAAAGAAGGTGCTGGTGCTCGAGTACCTCGCGGCTGTGGCGATCTGCGGCATCGTCGGCGTGGTGCTGTGGATGATTTTCACTGCGGGCGGCTAGCCGCTCGCCGGGCCGCGTGAGGCGGCCGGGAATTGGGAATGAACCAGCGCCAGCGCTTCCTCGCGGCTGGCAATGCGGTTCTCTAGCTGCGCCTCCTCCACCGCCACAAGTATCTGCTGAAACAAAGGGCCGGGCTCGTAGCCTGCCTCGATCAGATCGCGACCGCTCAGCAGGCGCGCGGGCCGGATGGCTTCGACCGGCAGAGTCTTCCAGAATCTCAAAACCAGGTCGTAGTTGTCAAGGTTGCGGTGGCTGGCCAGGCAATCGAGCCGGTGCAGCTCCAGGTGTTCCTCGAACCCCTCCAGCCGTAGGAAGCGCTTCAGAGTGCTCTGGCGCATCCGGGGCGCGTCCTTGAATCGCAGATGGTGGCGCACCAGCTCGGCGACGAGCTCGATCTGGCGGCGCGGGAAACGCAGGCGGCTCAAGATCTGCTCGGCCATTTTCGTGCCGACCTCGACGTGGCCGTCAAAGCGGATTCGCTCGGCGACGCGGAAGGTCGGCGGCTTGCCGACGTCGTGCAGCAAAACGCCCAGCGCCAGCGTCGGCGTGGGCTGGCGCAGCATTTCGAGCATCAGCAGGGTGTGAATCCAAACGTCGCCCTCGGGATGAAACTCGGGCGGCTGCGCGACCCCTTGCAGAGCGCTGATCTCGGGCAAGATCTCGGGGAGCAGACCGGAGCGGTCGAGCAGCTCGAAGCCGCGGCGCGCGCCGCCCTCGGTCAGGATGCGGACGATCTCATCGCGGATCCGTTCGGCGGCGACGCGGCCGATGGCGGCGCTCTGCTCGCGGATCGCGGCCAGGGTGTCCGGCTCGATCTCGAACCCGAGCCGCGCGGCGAACCGAACGGCGCGCAGCATGCGGAGGCTGTCTTCGGCGATGCGCTCGCGGGGGGCGCCGATGGCGCGGACCAGCCGAGCACCGAGATCGGCGCGGCCGCCGACAAAATCAAGCATGGTGTCCTTGTCGGGGTCCCACAGCAAGCCGTTGATGGTGAAATCGCGGCGGCGGACGTCTTGTTCCGCGCTGGAGGTGAAGGTGACGGCGCTCGGCCGGCGGCCGTCGAGATAGGCGTGGTCGGAGCGGAAGGTGGCCACTTCGACTTGCGCGGCGTTGCCGCGCACCAGCAACACGCCGAACTGCGCGCCGACGGCCACGGCGTCGGGAAACAGCTCCTCGAGCCGCGACGGCGTGGCGTCGGTGACCACGTCGTAGTCCTTGGGCTCGACGCCGAGCAGCGTGTCGCGAACGCAGCCGCCCGCCAGGTATGCTTGATGCCCGGAGGCGCGGAGCCGGGCGACGATCGCCAGGGCCAGGCCGCGCGCCGTCATGGCGGCTCCCGGCGCAGCTTGCGGCCCCGCAGGATGATCGGATTCTCGTGGACGCGCTCGCGCCAGCCGGCCTCGAGGCCCCCGGCCAGCTCGACGCTGCGCTCGCCGTAGCGGTCGCGCAGGCGGTCCGCCGCGGCCAGGGCGCTGCGCCATTTTTCGCCCGCCGCGACGCCCGGCAGGGCCATCTGCGCCTGCTCGCCGGCGAGGTTCGAGAGGCCCACGCCCAGCAGACGCACGGCGCGGCCTCGCTGCCAGTTGCGGCGGAACAGATCCCGGGCCGTCTCGAAAATCAGCGTGTCGAGGTCGGTGGGCTGGCCGAGGCTCCGCGCGCGCGTGATGGTGGAGAAGTCCGCGTAGCGCAGCTTCAGCTCCACGGTGCGCCCGCGCGCCCCCGACTCGCGCAGGCGCCGGCCGACCATCTGCGCCAGCCGGGCGAGCGTGGCCTCCAGCCGCCGGGCGTCTGCTATATCGGTGCCGTAGGTAGTCTCGTGGCTGACGGACTTGGCGTCGCCGGCGCCGCCCAGGGGCGTCCGGAACCAGCCTCCGGCATCGAGGCCGCGCGCTTTTCCCGTCAAGGCCTGGCCCGTGAGGCTCTGCATCGTCTCGTCGCCTTCGAGCGCCGCCAGCTCGGCCACCGTCCGCACGCCCTGGGCGTGCAGGCCCTTTTCCGTAACCTCGCCGATGCCGGGGATCTTGCGCACCGGCAAGGGCCCGAGAAACGCCTGCTCGGCGCCGGGGACGACCCACAGAATGCCGTTGGGCTTGGCCTGCTCGGAGGCGACCTTCGCGACCAGCCGGGTCGTAGCGATCCCTATCGAGCAGGGCAGTTGCGTCTGGGCGGCTACCGCTTCGCGCAGCAGGTGCGCGGCTTGGAGTGGCGGCCCGTGGAGCCGCTCGCAGCCGGTCAGGTCGAGGTAGCCCTCGTCGATCGAGGCCATGTCGACAATCGGCGAGAACCGCCGGAAGACATCCCGCACCCGCCCGGAGTATTCGCTGTATCGCTCGGGATGACCGTCGAGGAAGATGGCCTCGGGGCAGAGCCGGTAGGCGCGCGTGAGCGGCATGGCCGAGCGCACGCCATAGCGCCGGGCGGCGTAGGAAGCCGCCGCCACCACGCCTCGCTCGTTGGGCCGCCCGCCGACCACCACCGGCTTGCCCTTCAGCGAGGGGTCGTAGAGCTCCTCGACCGACACGAAGAACGCGTCCATGTCGACGTGCAGGATGGTACTCACCACGACCTATCGGAACATTTCGGCGAGCGGCAACTCGATGAGGGGATTCTCGGTTCGCAGGACGCCGTCTTTGGCCTCGCGAACGCCTTCCGTGGTGTGCACCCAACCGCGTCGCGTGCGCGGATTGACCACCCAAACGTACCTCACGCCGAAAGTCAGGTAGTCGTCGACTTTGTCCTCCAGCTCGTCGGCGCGGTCACCGGGGGAGAGAACTTCGACCACCAGAAACGGGGGCGCGGTGAGGATATTGCCGGCGGGTCGCGGCCCCTTCACCAAGCAAACATCGGGAACGCGGAAGCGATTCGGTCTAACTTGCACTCGCACTTCAACCGCCGACCAGAACTGCGGGTAGCGCGATCCGAAATAGCGATCGATGCGGGTTTGCGTATCAGCGTGGTCTAGGTCTCCCATATTTCTCTCTACGACCCTTCCATCCAAATACTCTCGATCGCCATCCGGAAAGCTGGTGCTGAGGTATTCCTCAACAGAGACAAGGGCGCTTGTGGTTGCAGCCATACCCCTATTGTAGGCTCACGCCCGGCGCAACGCCAGCACGCGATCGAAGCCGGCCAAGTCCGGCTCCACGGCACGCGACGACCACTTGGGACCGGCGAGAGACTCGACGTCGGCGCGGCTGCGGTAGCCCATCTCGACGATGAGCCAGCCGCCGGGGCGCAGGACGCGGGCCGCGCCGTCGAACAGCCGCCGGTAGCAGGCAAGCCCCCGCGGCCCGCCGAGCAGCGCCAGCGGCGGCTCGTACTCGCGCACTTCGCGGGGCAAGCCGGCGAACTCCTCTTCGGGGACGTACGGGGGATTCGAGACGATCAGGTCGAAGCGGGCGTCGCCACAGGCGTCCAGAAGGTCGGCCCGAAAAAAGCGGATACCGGCGTCGTGAGCGCGCGCGTTGGCGCGGGCGACCTCGATCGCCGGCCGCGACAGATCGCAGGCCAACACCAGGGCCGCGGGCCACTCCTTCGCGAGCGTCACGGCAAGAGCGCCGGATCCGGTCCCGACATCCAGCACGCGCCGGGCGCCGGCCGCGTGGCGCAGCGCGGCTTCCACCACCAGCTCCGTCTCCGGACGCGGGATGAAAACATCCGCCGTGACGCGAAACTCCCGCCCGTAGAACTCCTGGCGGCCCGTGATGTACTGCGTGGGCTTGCCGTTCAGCCGCTCGTTGAGATAGCGGCCGTAGTGGAGCTGCTCGACGTCCGCCAGCTCGCGATCCGGGTGCGCATAGAGATAGACGCGCTCGCAGCGCAGCGCGTGGGCCAGCAGCACCTCGGCGGCCAGCCGCGCGGCGGGGACATTTTCCTTTTCCAGCAGCTCGACGCCTTGCCGCAGCGCGGTCGCGAGATTCAACGGCGTTACGCCAGCACCGCTTCCTGCTTGAGCTTCTCGGCCTGGTAATGCGTGATCAGGGCGTCCACCAGCGGATCGAGCTTGCCGTCCATCACCTGCTCGAGCTGGTAGAGCGTCAGGCCGATGCGGTGGTCGGTGACGCGGTTCTGGGGAAAGTTGTAGGTGCGCATTTTTCCGCTGCGGTCGCCGGAGCCGACCATGCTGCGGCGCTCCTCGGCCATGGCCTCGTGCTGCTTGCGGCTCTCCAGATCGAAAAGCCGGGAGCGCAGCACGCGCATCGCTTTCGAGCGGTTCTTAATCTGCGATTTCTCGTCCTGGCAGGAGACGATCAGGCCGCTGGGCAGGTGCGTGATCCGCACCGCCGAGTAGGTAGTGTTGACAGACTGGCCGCCCGGTCCCGAGGAGCAAAAGGTGTCGACGCGGATCTCCTTGGCCTCGATCTCGACCTCGACCTCGTCGGCCTCCGGCAGCACGGCCACCGTGACGGCGGAAGTGTGCACGCGGCCCTGCTGCTCGGTCGCCGGCACGCGCTGCACCCGGTGCACGCCGCTCTCGTACTTCATCTTGCTGTAGACCTTGGGGCCGGAGACCAGCGCGATGACTTCCTTGAATCCGCCGAGCGAAGACTCGCTCGCCGCGGTTATCTCGACGCGCCACCCCTGGCTCTCCGCCCAGCGCAAGTACATGCGGAAGATTGCGGCGGCGAACAGCGCGGCCTCGTCGCCGCCGGTGCCGGCGCGGATCTCGAGCACGACGTTTTTCTCGTCGTTGGGATCCCGGGGCAGCAGCAGCGTCTTCAGCTCCTGCTCGGTCCGGCGGCTGCGCTCGTCGAGCGCGGCCGTCTCCTGCGCCACCAGCTCGGCCATCTCCGGGTCGGAGCGCATCGCCCGCAGGTCCTCCATCTCCTTTTGGAGGGTCTTCCACAGGCGGTACTTGTCGATCACCTCGCTCAGATCGCTGTGCATCTTAGCCGACTTCCGGTAGCGGGCCGTGTCGGCGATCACGGCGGGGTCGGCGAGCTGCGCCAGCAGCTCCTCGTAGCGAGCCTCGAGCTGGTCGAGCTTAGCCGTGTATTGCATGGAGGCAGCTCAGGCGATGACCATCTCGCCGCCCTGCCGCTGCTCGAGCGCCATGGCGCCGCCGAGCGCCGCGATCGATACCGCCAGCTGCTCGTCGCTGGGAGGCTGCGTCGTGATCCTCTGCAGCCACAGCCCCGGGGCCACTAGCGACGCCCACAACGTCCCTTGCCGCCGCGCCGCGAACCGGATCACCTCGAAGCTCACCCCGGCGATCAGCGGCAGCAGCGCGATGCGCGAGGCGAACCGCGCCGCAAATCCCTCGAACGGCAGCAGCGCGTACAGCGCCATGCTGATCACCATCACCACCAGCAGGAAGCTCGTGCCGCACCGCGGGTGCAGCGTCGGAAAAGCCCTCGCCTCGGCGACCTCGACCGGCTTGCCCGACTCGTAGTTGAACACCACCTTGTGCTCGGCGCCGTGGTACTCGAAAACGCGGTGAATCTCACGGAAGCGCGAGATCGCGACCAGAAAGGCGAGGAATATCGCCATGCGGATGAGTCCATCCACCAGGTTGAACCAGATGGAATGTCGCAGCGGGGCCCAGACGTTGCTGAGCTGGGTCGTCAGCAGAAGCGGAACGAATTTGTAGAGGAAGATAAAAAAACCGATGGACAGCGCCACGTTGAGCGCCATCATGAAACCGGAGACCGGCGCCGGCTTGGGGCCGGCCGCGGTTCCCTGCTCCGCCTCCAACGCTACGTTGGCCGAGAACCGCAGCGAGCGGATGCCCAGCGACATGGCTTGTCCGAGCGTCCCCAGGCCGCGGAAAACCGGGTAGCGGAAGATGCGGTGTTTCTCCGACGGCCGCCGCAACGGAGCCTGCTCCTCGGCCAGCGAGCCGTCGGGCCGCCGCACGACCACACAATAGCTGTGGGGCGCGCGCATCATCACGCCCTCGATCACCGCTTGCCCGCCCACCAGCACTTCCTCGCCGCCTTCGAGCGCCGGCAGGAGCTGGGTGTGCGCCAGCAGGCGCGTGAATTCCCGTATTCGCATCGATTCCATTATAGCGAATCCCCGGGTTGCCATGAGCGTTGCCGCGGCACCTGCTACACTGAAGACATGGTGCGCAAGTTCTGGCACGCCATTCGCCCCGCAATCTTGTGGGGCTACCGGCGGGGCTCCTGGCAGTACGACCTGATGGTCGCGTTGATACTCGCCTTCGTCTTCCTGACGCCGCGGAGCTGGTTCCGGGACCAGCCGCGGGCCCAACAGATCGTGATGCTGCCGAGCGAAAACGGGGCGAGCGTCTTCCTGGTCGATCCGGAGATGGTCACCGAGATCGAGCCGGCGCGCCGCGAGGCGCAGATCCGCGCCCTGCTCGAAAAGCGAACCGGCAAGAAGGTCACCGTCCTGAAAATCGAGCCGGCCCAGGACTCCGAAGGCAATCTCCGCGGCTATCTCGCTTCGGCCCGGCTGTGAGGGCCGTCTTACTACTACCCGTGCCGCCGAGCCTGCTCCTGGCCGCCGCGCTGCTGGTCCCGGCGCCGGCGGATTCGCTGGCGGCCGTCCTCGGCGAGATGGACAAGGCTGCGGCCGCCTTTAGGAGCCTCACCGCGCGTGTCCGCGTCGTCCGCTACACCCACATCGTCAGGGATGAGACCGTCGACGAGGGTCTCATCTGGGTGAAGCGCCTCCGCCCGCGGGTCTCGCGCCTCAAGATCGAGTTCACCTCGCCCGATCGCTACTTCGTGGCGCTCACGGATAAAAAAGCCGAAGTGTACCGGCCCCGCATCGCCGTGGTGGAAGAATACGACATCTCCCGTTTCCGCAACCTGGCGGATCAGCTATGGATGTTGTCGTTCGGCGCCTCGGGCCGGGACCTGACCTCGCGTTACACCGTACGGCCGGCGGGCGAGGAGAAGGTGGCCGGCCACGCCGCCGTGCGCCTGGAGCTCCTCCCCAAGTCCGCGGAGCTGCTGCAGCACATCCCGCGCCTCGAGATGTGGATCTCCACAGAGCTTTGGCAGCCGGTGCAGCAGAAGATCTACGAGATCACGGCCGGGGATTACCGGCTGTACACGTATTCCGATGTGAAATGGAACGCGGCCTTCCCCGATTCCCAACTCGAGCTGCAGACCGCGCCGGGCGCCAAAAGGATCTACCCGCAGAAGTAGCCGCGCGGCTACTTTTTCTTCTCCGGCGCCTTGGGACCCGGGGCCGGCGTCTTCTTCTCGTCCACCTCGTCGGCGTATTTGATGTCGGTCAGCGCCCTGAACTGCTTGTAATCCTCGTACTTGACCATCATGCGGATGCGCTGATCGCCGGTCTTCTCGAACTGCAGCACGTCGTCGGCGCGGGTGTGGACCGGAAACCAGAACTTGCCGTCGACCTGGTCGCGGTAGGTTTCAAAGCGCGGGAACTGGTTGTCGGAGCCCTTTTTCTTGACGCCCACGGCCTTCCCGTAGGTCTTTACAATCTGCAAGTCCTGCTGGTCGACCCAGATCTGGCCCTCGAAGTACCGCTGGCCGGTCTCGAGCCCCTTCGGCTTCACGGAGAAAACGTAAGCCTCGATCTCGTCGACCTTCTGCGGCCCCATGTAGCTGAGGTTGTACTTGGGCAGATCGACGGTGGTGAGCACGAAGGGCTGCACGTCGCGCAGATCCTGCTCGTCCTCGGGCGTCAGCAGGATGCGCCGCAGCGTCGACACCGGTGCGTAGACCACGCGCTCCAGCCGCTTGCCCTGGGGCGTGAAGATGATGTCGGAGACGACCTCGAAGCGCCCGCGAACCACGCCGTCGTCGTCCAATTCCTGGATGCGCACCGTCTGGCGATAGGTGAAGTGATCGCGCGCCCGCCGGAACTCCGCCTCCTTGGCGGCGAACTTCTGGATGATCTCCTCGACCGGGATCGGCGGAGGCGCCGCCTTGGCCGACACCGCTACCGGCTGCTGCGCCGCCAGCCCGCCGGCCAGCCCCAGTCCGATCAGCGTGGACAGAAGAGTCATGCTCGCCTCCCTGTGTAACCGGGCGGGCCAGGCGCGCCCGCGGTTACTGCCGTCTCAGCTTAGCGAAGGAGGAGGGCTCGGAGCAAGCGCGGGCCGGGCCCTCAGGCGCGCGCCGAGACTCGTGACAGCGCTCCCAGCCTCTGGCCGATCACGCTGGCAAAATATTCCAGGATGCTCGACATCTCGAGCAGCGCCATCTTGGCGGAATTGGGAAACAGCCGGGACGCTGTGCTGCACCACAAGCCCATGCAATAGAAGTTCGCCATCAGCAGCCGCTGCTCGGCCGTGTAGGACCCGGCGGAAATGTTGGCCGCGTGTCCCAGCAAGTAGGTCAGCACGCGGTAGTCCTGTTCCAGCACGGCCCGCATCCCGCGCAGCTCGCCTTGCGCCGCCCGGCTGTGAAGTTGCTGGCGCACTTCCGCAAAACGCAGCCGATTCGCCGCGGTCACCCGATCCACGTGCTCCGGCGAAGAACGAGTGCGTAGAATTAGCGTCGCCGTGTATCGAAACCAGTAGACAAACAGGGCGAGCGAGATTCCTACCATCAAAAGCGTAACCGCCATACCGCCTCGCGGGCTGAACTCTCTAACTGGCGGACTACCATCCGGGGGTAAGGCGACCGCCCTAAAATCCCGTAGAACCACTAAACTGACAGCCCAGGGTACCACAAACCTTCCGGGGATGGCAAGTGGCCTCTCTCAATTATTTAGCTCGCAGCGAGAGATCTGTAAGCTGTTGATAGTACATGGGTTACTACCGTGCCTCCCAGGCCTATTGGGCCCATTACTGACCTGCCGAACCCACCGGATTGGCTAGTTTGACCATAAACGTTTTGTATTGCAGGCGACCGTTCAGCCCCCGCGCATGGGCTATGATTGCTCCACACGACCATGAACCGCGAGCGCGCCATCGAGGTCCTCCACCAGTACACGCGGTCGCCCAATCTGCGCAAGCACGCTCTGGCAGTGGAAGCGTGCGTGGCGGCCTATGCCGACAAGTTCGGCGAAGACCGCGCCACCTGGTCGGCAACGGCGTTGCTCCACGACTTCGACTACGAGATGTACCCCAACGCGCCGGACCACCCCGTGAAGGGCTCGGAGATTCTCAAGGAGCTTGGCGTCAGCGAGGAGATCCGCCGGGCGATTCTTTCGCACGCCACCTACACGGGCGTGCCGCGCGTGAGCCGCCTGGAAAAAACCCTGTTTGCTTGCGACGAGCTGGCCGGGTTCATCACGGCCGTAACGCTGGTGAAGCCCACCAAGAGCCTTGCGGAGGTCGACGCCTCTTCGGTGCGGAGGAAGATGAAGGACAAGGCGTTCGCGCGCTCGGTCAGCCGCGAGGACATCGTCAACGGAGCGGCCGAGCTCGGGGTGGATCTGGACCAGCACATCGGTTTCTGCATCGAGGCGATGCGCCAGCGGGCGGTCGAGCTGGGCTTGGCGGGGCCGGGCGCATAGCGGGTCGTCGAGCAGGTGCTCGGATGATAAGGCAAATTTGCCTCATCATCCCGGAGCGCGACCCGGCTTGCTAGTGCTTACTTTCCAACGTCAGCGCCGTGGCTCGGAAGACGCTTGCTGAGCCGCGACCAAAGGGAGCGGTTTCCCGTGGTGGACTGCACGCGAACTTCTAGGCCGCTTCGCGGTATTCGCCGAACACGCGGCGCATGCGATCGGAGATTTCTCCGAGCGTCGCGTGGCTCTCGACCGCCTCGAGAATCGGCGCCACCAGGTTGGCCTCGGAAGCGGCGGCGCGCTCGACGGCTTCGAGGGCGCGCGCGGTCCGCGAGTTGTCGCGCGCGGCCCGCAATTGCCGCAGGCGCTCGAGGCGCGCGGCTTCGAGCGCCGGATCGATCTCCAGCACCGGGACCGGCGCTTCCGCCGGCAGCCGGTAGCGGTTTACGCCTACGATCACGCGCTCGCCCGACTCGACCTGGCGCTGGTGCTCGTAGGCGGCGCGGTGGATCTCATTCTGGACGTAGCCGCGCTCGATGGCCGCGACCATCCCGCCCATCTCGTCGAGGCGGCGGATCCCCTCGGCGGCCCGCGTCTCGATCTCGTCGGTGAGCGCTTCGATGGCGTAGGAGCCGCCCACCGGATCGACCGTGTGGGTCACGCCGCTCTCGTGGGCGATCACCTGCTGGGTGCGCAGCGCCAGGCGCACGGCCTCTTCGGTGGGCAGCGCCAGGGCTTCATCCCTAGCGTTAGTATGCAGGGATTGCGCCCCGCCCAGCACGGCGGCCAGCGCCTCGAGGGCGGTGCGGACGACGTTGATGTCGGGCTGTTGCGCGGTCAGCGTCGAACCGGCCGTCTGCACGTGGAACCGCAGCGCCCAGGAGCGGGGATGGCGCGCGCCGAAGCGGTCCCGCATCAGCCGCGCCCAGAGTCGCCGCGCGCCGCGGAACTTCGCCACTTCCTCGAGCAGGTGGCCGTGAGCGTTGAAAAAGAAGCTCAGCCGCGGGGCGAACGAATCCACCTCCAGCCCGGCGCGCACCGCCGCTTCCACGTAGGCGATGGCGTTGCCCAGCGTGAAGGCCACTTCCTGCACCGCGGTCGCGCCGGCTTCGCGGAAGTGATAGCCGCTGATCGAGATGGGATTCCACTCCGGCAGGTGCTGGTGGGCCCACACCATCAGATCCGTCACCAGCCGCATCGATCCGCGCGGCGGGTAAATGTGCGTGCCGCGCGCCGCGTATTCCTTCAGTATGTCGTTCTGCACGGTGCCGGCCAGCCGACCGACGTCGGCGCCGGTTTTCCGCGCCACCGCGACATAGAGCGCCAGCAGAATGGCCGCCGTCGAGTTGATGGTCATGGAGGTGGAGACTTGGTCGAGGCGAATCCCCTCGAACAGCTCCTCCATGTCCGCCAGGGACGCGATCGACACGCCGGCGCGTCCGACTTCGCCCGCCGCCAGCGGATGATCCGGGTCGAGTCCCATCTGCGTGGGCAGGTCGAAGGCCACCGACAGTCCCTTGACGCCCTGCGCGATCAGGTAGTGGAAGCGAGCGTTGGACTCGGCGGCCGAGCCGTAGCCGGCGTATTGGCGCATGGTCCAGAGGCGGCCGCGATACATATCGGGGTGCACGCCGCGAGTAAGCGGAAACTCGCCCGGTTCGCCGGGGCCGGCGGTCCGCGCCGCGTAGAACTCGGGAAGCTCGATACCCGAGGAAGTGACCCGGCGCCGGGGATCCTGGCTCATCCGCCTAGCCCGGTTTGCGGCTGCGCGAAAGGCGCCGCGCGCGCCAGAAATTGGAGACGCCGAAGCCGCCCATCAGTGCGACAAAGGCCCCCACCATGGCCATCTTGAAGACTTCCTCGCCGCTGCCCTGAAACTCGCGCCAGGCCCGCAGCAGCCACAGCCCGCCCCAGACGGCCACCGCCAGAAACAGGAAACCCATCACCTCGAGGAACAGGGCGTGCAGGGTGTTCCAGACGCCCCGGACCGCGCCTCCCAGGTGGCGCACGGCCAGTTCCGCCGTCCTGCGCTCCGCCATGATTTCATGTTAACACGCGGCTGGCGGCGGCTCGGAAAACAGCGGGCGGAGGCCCGCCGAAATCGTTATCTCGAAACCCCGTACGGCTCCGATAAGGGAAAATAGTGAGCGGCTGATAGGGCTGTTCGCTGATTGCAATTGCCGGAACGATCTGTTGGAATACGGACAGCCGGGGCGGCGTGCAACCTTTCGGACGCGCCCGGCGTCCTTCGATACAGGTGGCAGGCGGCGCAGGAGGCCGCGGGAGAAAGCCATGGACGACAGGCTGAAGCAACTGATGCAAGGCCTCGGGAACGCCATCAACGAGGCGCTCTCGGAGTCGGAAGCGATTGCGGAGGCCATCGGCGAGATCAAGCGGAACGGGTACGACGTGTTCCTGGTTCTCGAAGCCACCATCGGCTTCAACCGCCGCCAGGGCGAGGATGAGGCCCAGAGGGAAGAAGCCCCTGCCACCCGCATTATCCAAGGTAAGATTTCACTCACCCGCCAGGATCAAGAACTCCTCAAGAAGATGAAGATCTCCGTCCCGGAGTAGACCACTCGAGCTTGGACATTGGTGGCCCACCAATCGCGAGAGTGCCGGCGCGCAGCACGCCTTGAGCCTCACCCTCGCCCTGAGGTCGCCTCCGAAAAAACTCGCTTTCTCGGGTAGCGCTTACTGGCCAAAGTTGACGCCATACCACTCCCTCCGGTCGTGGCTCGGAAGCGCTTGCTGAGCCGCGACCAAAGGGAGCGGTTTCCCGTGGTGGACTGGACGCGAACTTCGGCGAGTTTGCAGTAGTTCGCCCGACCGCGGCTGACCCCGCTATACTGGCGTCGGAGGCCACTCCTTGCTCCGCCGCGCCGTCTGGGGCGACCAGTTTTATCCGGGGCAACCGCGGGAGCTGGCCCGCCAGATCGAAACGTTTCTCACCGCCGGCCCCGGAGAAAAAATCCCCGCCCCGGTGGGCTGCCTGGCGCCGCACGCCGGCTATATGTACTCCGGAGCGGTAGCGGGGGCCGTCTACGCGCGCCTGGAGCTGCCGGACCGCGTCATCCTCCTCGGCCCGAACCACTCCGGCCTCGGCGAGCCGTTGTCGATCCTGACCGAGGGCTCCTGGCAAACACCCCTGGGAAACGCGCCGATCGATTCCGGTCTGGCGGGCGAGCTTCGCCGGCGGTGCCCGCTGCTGGCCGAAGATGCCGAGGCCCATCGCGAGGAGCACTCCATCGAGGTGCAATTGCCGTTTCTCCAGAAGCTGCAGCCTGCCATGCGGTTCGTCCCCATCGCCGTCGGGACCGAGTCGTTCGAGGCGCTGGAAACGCTCGGCCAGGCCCTTGCCGGGACCATTCGGGCCGCCGGCCGCCCGGTCCTCATCGTCGCCTCCAGCGATATGAATCACTACGACAATGACGAGCGGACACGGCTGCAGGACCGCCGGGCCATCGACCAGTTGCTGGCGCTTGACGCCCGGGGCCTGTACGAGACCGTCCGTCGCGAGCGCATCAGCATGTGCGGCTACTGCCCGGCGGTAACGATGATGACCGCGGCGCTCGAGCTGGGCGCGGCGCGGGCCGAGCTGGTCCGCTACGCCACCAGCGCCGACGCCTCCGGGGACCGCAGCCGCGTGGTGGGCTACGCCGGCATTGTCGTCTGGTGAGCCGTGCTTCGATGCGCGTGATGTTCAACCATTGACATTCAGGTGATCGCGTGCTAGCATCACGATGTGCGGACCACGCTGACCTTGGACGAGGATGTGGCCGCGAAGCTGCAGACTCAAATGCGCCGATCCGGGAAATCTTTTCGCGAAACCGTGAACGCTTGCCTGCGGCTCGGACTGTTCGCGGGCCAGCAACGCCAAGCTCCGAAGCCGTTTCGCATTGGGGCCGAGGAGCGGGGATTGCGAATCGGCCTCGAATACGACTGCGTTTGGCAGTTGCTCGAACGGCTGGAGGGTCCCTTCCACAAGTGAAGCTTCTCGACGCCAACCTGTTGTTCTACGCCAACGATCTTTCCTCGCCGCACCATCAGCGCACCAAGGCCTGGGCGGAAGAACTTCTGTCCGGGCGGGAGCATGTGGCGCTTGCCTGGGTGACCATCCTGGCCTTCTTGCGCATCAGCACCGACCCGCGCGCGGCGAAGCCCTTAACGATCCGGGAGGCGATCGCGGCCATCGGCGAGTGGCTCGCTCACCCTGACGTGTCGGTGCTAAACCCGGGCGAACGGCACTGGAGTATTCTCAGTGAGCTGATGCCTGCCGCCCAGGCGCGGGGGCCGCTGATCATGGACGCCCATTTGGCCGCGCTGGCCATCGAACACGGCGCTGTTCTCTGCACCAATGATCGCGACTTCACGCGGTTCCGCGATTTGCGAACGCTAAACCCGCTCGAGGAGGCGGAGTAGCAACCCCGTCCCCGGGCAGCTATCAGTCGATCGTCGAGGGGTCGGGAATCGTCGCGGCGGTTTCCTTTTTGCGGGCCGGGCCTCGGCCGCGGGATCGGCCGCCGGAGGAGCGCCGCCCGCGGCGCGCGCGGCGCCGCTGCACAACTGCCGCGGCCGGCGCCGCCACAGCGGCTTCTTCGACGGCCGGGTCCTCCGCGCGCGCTTCGCGGGCCGGCTCGGGCGCCGGCTCCTGCAGCGCAGGTCCTCCGAACACCCGCAGGCCGCGCTCCGGATCCGCTTCGATGCGCACCAGCGCTTTGTCCTGCGCCAGGTTGAGCATCTCCCCGAACTCGGTGAACCCGTATTCCTTCTCGTCGAAGCCCGGATGCGCGGCGTGGAACAGCGCCGCCAGCTCCTTGGCCGGCATGCCGATGGCCAGGAAACCGGCGTTGGCCTCGAGCACGGATCGCAACAGCGGGATGGCGTCCTCGCGCGTAATGCCCGCCGGCGTGGCCGCCTCCGGCTGCGCTTCGAGGCGCTCCACGACGAAGTTGCCCTCCCGCCGCACCAGGCGTACGTGGCCCGCCGAAGCCAGCTTCTGCACGAAGTCGGAAAACGCGCTGGTGCCGTAATCCCGCTCCGTGAAGGCCGAATCGAGCTGCAGCATGGTGCTCTTGAGCAACCCGAGCTGGGCCTTGACTTCGCGCCGCTCGAGCGCTTTGAGCGTCCGGTCGACCAGCGGCAGCGCTTTCTCGAGCGGCAACGCTTTGTCGAGCGGCACGGCCTGCCCCCGGCGCGCCGGCTGGCGCTGGTGCGCTGAGCCGCCCCGCCCGCCTCGCGCCGGCTGCGTGTCCAGCAGCGATTCGTAGCTGATGAACTCGTGGCAGTTCCGCTGCAGGATGGTGCTCGTGAACGCCTTGCCCCCGACGATGAAAACGCGCTTGTTGTACTGTTTGAGTTTTTCGACCAGCGCCATGAAGTCGCTGTCCCCGCTGACGATCGTGAAGGTGTTGATGTGGTCGCGGGTGAAGGCCATCTCGAGCGCGTCCAGCGCCAGGTTGATGTCGGCGCCGTTCTTGTCCCCGCGCGGCGAGGGGTCGCGCTGCACCATCTGGACCCCGTGCTCGGTCAGGGCCCGGGTGGCGCTGCCCTGCCGGCCCCAGTTGGCGTAGGCGATCTTGGTAACAATTTCGCCGCGCTCCTTGAGCCCTTCGAGAACGGCCGAAACGTCAAACTCGCGTCCTAGTGTAGTTTTCACGCCGATTTCGATATTGTCGTAGTCGACGAAAACGGCGATCTTAAGCTTCTCGTCCATGCCCCAAGTATGCCACAGCGAGCCGGCCGAGGACCCTATGTAAATTCTGCCCGCTGGGGCCGGCCCGCCACGACTTTCCGTCACACCGGTGCGTACTTAATGGTGTGAGGGCCGAACGAGCAGCCGGCCGAGTCCTGTAAGGCCTTGAAAAGACTCCTGTCGGATCGCCCAGCCCCGGAAATCCAAATGGCCTCGGACTTGCGTAGCGTGACCGGCACGCCGACATGCCGCTAACCGGAATATCCAACCGCGGGTTGGTTCTGATCGCCGTCTTGGTGACGCTGCTCTGGGGCACGATTCTCGCGGAGCGTCTGATCGTACGGCACGCGACACAGCAGACCGAGGCGTTGCTCCGCGGGGGCGTTAGGGTCCGGCCAGCGTCGACGCGGCTCCGCCCGGTCACGCCAAGCAGGCCCGCCCGATCTTACCTGCTTTTGACGTAGGGATCCAGCTCGATCTCGAAGTAGAACAAGTCGCGCGCGGTTTTGGCGTCGCGGATGCCGGCGATGTAGACCTTCGCCCCGGATAGGAGTTGCGCGCCGTCCAGACGGAAATAAAAGAACCCATGAGCCGAGCTTCGCGGCGGCAAGACGGGCGCCACGAACTCGCGCGCCGAGATCTCCCAGTCCGGTTTCGGCTTTCGTCCGCCGATCTTGACGCCTGGAATCGGCTGCGGCGGCTGCGGGCCCAGATCCGGGCGGCGGATCTTGCCGCTCAGGTGGATTTCCTCGCTGGGCGTCGGCTCGACGCGCTGGCGGTCGGCGGTGACGAATTCGACGCGCATCCGCTCCAGATCGAGAACCGTGTCGGAATCGTTGGCGATCACCACCAGCACCGGCAAGACGCCGAACTGCGACGGATTCGCCTTGCCGAAGGCTTCCTTTTGTTTCGGGCCGCTCTCATAAGGCTCGACGGCGATGGTGACCTTCTCGACGCTCTGGCGCGCCGCGTAGCTCGCGGCGGGCTTGGCCTCGAAGCGTCCCTTTTGGGCCGAGGCAGTGACCGCCAAGCTGGCGAGCACGGCGACCTTGCTGAAGGTATTCATGAGAATCTAAACGCTGCTGTTGCTGACCGCTCCCTTTTGGCCGGCCTACCTATTGGCCCGCCGCTTCGGACGGCTCGAACCCTCATTGCTGAGCGTCTTCATTACCACCTATACTGGGAACCGTTAGCGAGCTGCCCGGCCGCCGGCATGTTTTTTCTCTACAACCTGCTGCTGTTGCTGACCGCTCCCTTTTGGCTGGTCTACGTCTGGGCCCGCCGCCGGGGGCGCCGCCGCTATTTTCGCACCCTGGCTCGCCGCTTCGGAGGGCTCGAACCCTCATTGACTCAGACCGGCGGCGGAGCCGTCTGGTTACATGCAGTTTCGGTCGGCGAGGTGCTGTCCTGCCGGGAGCTGCTCGCGGAGCTGCGGATCGAGCTTCCAGGAAGGAAGCTGCTGGTGTCGACAGCGACGGCGACCGGCCAGGAAATGGCGGGGGTGAAACTGCGGGGGCTGGCCGACGGGGTGTTCTACGCGCCGCTGGATTTCCCGTTCGCGGCGCGGCGGGTGCTGGCGCGGATTCAGCCCCGGCTGGTGATCGTCGCGGAAACCGAGATCTGGCCCAACCTCTACCGGGAGGTCAAGCGGAGCGGGGCCAGCCTGCTGGTGGTCAACGCCCGGATTTCGGACCGCTCGGCGCCGCGGTATCGGCGGCTGCGATTTTTCTTTCGGCGTGTGTTGCGGCTGCCGGACGCGATTCTGGCGCAGTCGGAGCTCGACCGGGAGCGGCTGGTGGCCGCCGGGGCGCCGCCCGAGAAGGTCGAGGCCGGCGGGAACCTGAAGTTCGATTCGCGCGCCGGGCAGTCGGCGGCGCCCGCCGAGATTGTTTCCCTGCTCGCAAGGCTCGAGCCCAGCGCGGTCGTGCTGGCCGGCAGCACCCGGGAGGGCGAGGAGCGTCAGGTGCTCGCCGCCTGGTCGAAGGTGACGCCAAAGCACCCGCGGGCATTGCTGATACTCGCGCCGCGGCACCCGGAACGCTTCGAAGAAGTGGCGCGGTTGCTGACCCGGCAAGGCTTCGCCTTTGCTCGCCGGTCGCGGCTGGGGGCGGCGACGCCGGCGCTCCCGGTGATTCTGCTGCTCGACAGCCTCGGGGAGCTCGCGTCGCTCTACCCGCTGGCGCAGGTTGTGTTCGTAGGCGGGTCGTTGGTGACCTGGGGCGGGCACAACGTCGTCGAGCCGGCCCAGGCCGGCCGGGCCATCGTGGTGGGCCCGCACATGCAGAACTTCCGGGCGATCGCCGGCGGCTTGCTGGAGGCCGGCGGGATGCTCCAGGTGCGCGACGCCGGCGAGCTCGCGGCGGCGCTCGAACGGCTGCTGGACGACCCGCGGGAGGCGGCTGGGATCGGCGAGCGCGCGCAGCGCTGGGCCGAATCCCAGCGGGGCGCCAGCCGGCGGGCCGCCGAGAGGGCCGCGGCTTTGTATCATCAGGCTATACCCGACCGCAGCCCCGCCACCTGGCAAAGGTTGCTGCTGTGGCTTCCGGCGCGCCTTTGGGAAGGGGCGGCGCGGCTTCGCGGCGCGGCCTACGACCGCGGCCGGATCGAGACGCGGCGTCTCCAGACACCCACCGTCAGCGTCGGCGCCCTGACCGCCGGCGGCGCCGGAAAAACCCCGGTGGTCCTGTGGCTGGCCGGACAGTTGCAGGCCCGCGGCATGGAGTGTGCGGTCCTCACGCGCGGTTATCGCCGTTCGCAGGCGGAGGAGGTGACCATCCTCGAACCGGGATCGTCAGCCTCGCCGCCGCGGACCGGCGACGAAGCGCAACTGTTGCTGAGGAATCTCCGAGTCCCGGTCGGCATCGCGGCCGATCGCCATCGAGCGGGCGCGGAAATCGAGCGGCGCTTTCACCCCGACGTGATCGTACTCGACGACGGCTTCCAGCACCGGCGTCTGGCGCGGGACCTCGACGTGGTGGTCGTGGACGTGACGGCGTCTTTCGGGGGAGGCGACTTTCTGCCGCTGGGACGCTTGCGGGAGCCGCCCGAGTCCCTGGCGCGAGCCGATGTGATCCTGTTGACGCGCGCCTCCCCCGGCGACCGCTGGGAGGGGCTGCGGGCCGCGCTGCGCCGCTACAACCCGCGAGCGCCGATTCTGTTGGCGCGCTTCGAGCCGGCGGCGCTGGTCGAAGCGGCGACCGAAACCGAAAAACCGCTCGGGATTCTGGCGCGACGCCCCGTGACCGCGTTCTGCGCGGTCGGCAACCCGGATGCTTTCTGGCGTGACGCCGCGGCCACCGGCGCCGAGCTGGCGCGCCGGCGCGCCTACCGCGACCATCACCAGTATGCGGCTTCCGATGTGCGAGAGCTTCTGGCCGCGGCCCGGGACTCGAGGTCCGCCGCGCTGCTCACCACCGAAAAAGACATAGTGAATCTCTGGCACGTCCGCGAGAGCGCCGGTGCGGGGTCTCTTTTTTCGCCGCTCCCGCTCTACTGGCTCAAGACGCGCGTCGTCGTCGAGGGCGGCGAGCGCCTGATCGAGACCATCGAGCAGAAGCTGCCGCGCCGGGCTGCGGCCCTGCCGCGATGAAGGTCCTGGTTCGAGCCACCAACTGGGTCGGCGACGCGGTGCTGTCGCTTCCGGCGCTTCGCGCGATTCGCGGCGCCCGCCCCGGCGTGGAACTCACCGTGCTCGCGCGGCCGTCGGTTGCCGAGCTGTACACACGCGAGAACCTTGCGGATCACGTCATGACTTGCCAGCCCAACGGCCTGCGCGGGCGGCTGCGGCTCGCCGGCGAGATCGCCGAGCGCCGCTTCGACTGCGCCATCCTGCTGCCCAATTCCTTCGATGCGGCGCTGGTGGCGCGGCTGGCGCGCATTCCGCGGCGGATCGGGTACGCGCGCGACGCGCGAGGCTGGCTGCTGACCGATGCGGTGCCGGTTCCGCGGCCCGGCGAGATTCCTCCGCACCAGCGTTTCTACTACCTGGAGCTTCTGCGGCGCGCGGGGTTCATCGCCGATTATCCGCGGTCGGAACAGATTCGACTGGCCGCTGACGCCGACGCCGGGCGCGAACAATTCCGGGTCCTGGGGCTGCGGGCAGAGGCGGTGATCGGCGTCAGCCCCGGAGCGGCCTACGGCTCGGCCAAGCGCTGGCTCCCCGATCGCTTTGCGGCCGCCGCAGCGGCCCTGGCAGGAGAATGGGACGCTGAGGTGGCGCTGTTCGGCTCGGCGGCGGAGCGCGGGATCTGCGAAAAGATCGCCGCGCGGATCGGCCGGCGGGCGTTCAACCTGGCCGGGCGCACTTCGCTCGGGGCGTTCATCGACCTGGCCGCCGCCTGCGCCGCGTTTCTGACCAACGACAGCGGGGCCATGCATATTGCCTCGGCAGTAGGTGTTCCGACCGTGGCCGTGTTCGGGCCCACCGACGAGAGCGCCACCGGTCCGTGCGGCCCGCGCTGCGAGATTGTCCGCACGCCGGTCGAGTGCAGCCCGTGCCTGCTGCGGGAGTGCCCCATCGACCACCGCTGCATGCAGCGAGTGGAAACCGCGGCTGTCGAGCAGGCCGCGCGCCGGCTGATCGCTCTGGTCCCGCATGGACACCCGGTCGAAGATCATTAGCCTGGACGAGGCCGCGTCGCTTGCCGCCCGGCTGCGCGCCGAGGGTCGCCGCCTGGCGGTGGCCGCCGGGGGCTTCGACGTGCTGCAGGCCGCGCACGCGCGCCGCCTGGCCAGCCTCGCGAGCGGCGGCGCGGCCGTGCTGGCGGCGGTCTATGACGACGCCAGCCTATGTACCGTTACGCAACAAAGGCGTCCTGTGCTCTCCGAGCACGCACGGGCGCGGCTGGTCGCGGGGCTGGCGGCGGTCGACTACGTCCTCATCTGGCCCTTCCCGGACCTGGACGAGCTGGTGCGCCGCCTGGCGCCCGACCGCCTGGAGCGACTCTGGCCCGGCGAGCGCCATATAATCGGGGAAGTGCTCGCGCGTCACAAACCGAATCGCTGAGCCGCCGCATGGAATCCCCCGAGCCGGCGAGAATCCTGATGGTCCGCCTGGGAGCGCTGGGCGACGTGGTCCACGCGCTGCCGGCGGCGGCCGCGCTGAAGCGGAGTTTCCCGCAGGCGCGGCTCGCCTGGGCGATTGAGCCGCGCTGGGCTGTGCTGCTCGGCCGCAACCCGCACCTGGACGGCGTGCTCGCGCTCGACATTCGCGGCGGCTGGCTGGCGGCCAGGCGGGAGCTGCGGGCCGCGCGCTTCGACCTGGTCATCGATTTTCAGGGACTCATCAAGTCGGCGCTGGTGGCGCGCGCGGCCGGCGCCGCGCGCGTCGCCGGATTCGCGCGGGAGCTGCTGCGGGAGAAGGCCGCCGGGTTTTTCTATACCGAGCGGGCAGGCTCTTCGGCCGGGCACGTCGTCGATCAGAACCTGGACCTGGCCGCCGCGGCGGGAGCGCAGCACCGGACCGTCGAGTTCCCTTTGCCGCCGGGCGTCGCCGAGGGACAGTTGCCGGACGGCGATTTCGTGCTCGCCAGCCCGGCCGCCGGCTGGCGGGCGAAGCAGTGGCCCGAGGCCCACTACGCGCGGCTCGCCGGCCTGCTGCGCGAGCAACTCGGATGGCCGCTCGTGATCAACTGCGCGCCGGGCGAGCAGGACAAAGCGCCGGCGATTGTCGAGATGGCGCCGCCGGGGAGTTGCCGCCTGCACGTGAGTTCGGTGGCCGGCCTGGTCGACGCCACGCGGCGGGCCCGCGCGGTGGTCGGGGTCGACAGCGGGCCGCTGCACCTGGCCGCCGCGCTGGGCAAGCCGGGCGTGGCGCTGTTCGGACCGACCGATCCGTCCCGCAACGGCCCGTACGGCGATTCCTTCGTCGTGCTGCGGGCCGCTGGGGCGACCACGAGCTACAAGCGAGCCGGGCAGATCGCCCCGAGCATGCGGGCGCTCGATCCGGAGCGCGTCATGCAAGCCCTAGCCGCGCAGGTCTCTCGAAAACCCGTACTGGAGCCGCATCGATGAGAACTCTTCTCTGGTTGGTATTAGCAGTGTCTGCAAGGGCGCAGCAACCCGGCGCGCTGCTGAATCGCGCTGAGTTGCAGAAGACCTTCCGCCAGACCGTGGAGCTGATGGAGGCCAGCTCGGTGGCCGTACCGATAATGTCGCGGGCGGGCCTTCCCCTGATGGAGAACGCGCGGCAGGACGCGCAGTTCCTCGCCTCCGGCGCCCCCGACAACAGCGCCGTGCTCTATCGCTTCCTGGGCAACGTCCGGGCCTACCTGGAGCTGTCCGCCGCCGTGCCCAAGCCGCTGCCGTTCGCCGAGGAAGCGCGCAAACAGTTGACCGCCCTGCGCGACGCCCACGAGCGGCTGGAGGCCCACTTCGGCGCGCTGCTCGAGAGCAAGGAGCGGCAGTTGCGCAACCCAGACCGCGACAACCTCGCCCGCTACGCCGAGGCCAACGCCTCGCTCGGCGCGGCCAAGCCGGGCGAGAATCGCGTCGTGTTCCTCGGCGACTCCATCACCGACGGCTGGCGCCTGAACGAGTACTTCCCCTCCAAGCCGTACGTCAACCGCGGCATCAGCGGGCAGATCACCGGGCAGATGCTCGGACGGATGAAGGCCGACGTGATCGATCTGAAGCCCGCGGCCGTCGTGGTGCTGGCCGGGACCAACGACATCGCGCGCGGCGTCAGCGTGGCCGCCATCGAGAACAACCTGGCGATGATCGCCGAGCTGGCGGCGGCCAATCGCATCAAGCCGATCTTCGCCTCCATTCTGCCCGTCAGCGACCACCACAAGGCCAAGAACCCGCTGTTTGAGATGACGCGGACGCGCCCGCCGGCCACCATCGTGGAAATTAACAGGTGGCTCCAGGAGTTCACGAAACAGCGCGGGTTCGCGTACCTGGATTATTTTTCGGCCTGCGTCGACGCGCAGGGGCAGCTGAAGGCGGAGCTCGCCGACGACGGCCTGCATCCCAACGGGGCCGGCTACCGCGTCATGGGACCGCTGGCGCAGGAGGCCTTGGATCGCGCGCTCGCCCCCGAGCCGAAGAAAAAGGGCAAGAAGCTGGGGCTATTCTGAGCGGCCTTGACAGTGTGGTCCATATCTGGCCATAATAGGAGACATGAAGACCGAAGTTAAGATCGCGCAGTTCAAGGCCAAGCTCAGCCGCTACCTGCGAGCCGCTCAGCGGGGCAGCGAGTTTGTCATCAAGGACCGCGACACGCCGATCGCGCGCCTGGGACCCTGCAGGCCTTCGCGGCCGCGTCTGGCCGTGATCGAACCGACTCGACCGCTGAAGGATCTCGACAAGCTGCCCCGCTTCGCCCCCCCGGGCCTCACCTGGGAAGACATCGAACGAGCCCTGAAGGAGGAACGGCGCGAGCGGATGGACGACATCATTGAAGGTCTACGTTGACAGCTCGGTGGTCCTCCGGTGGTTGTTGCAACAACCCGGGGCGATCCAGAACTGGGGCGGCTGGGAACTAGCAGTGACCAGCGAGCTGACCCGCGTAGAAACGCGGCGAAGCCTGGACCGCTTTCGGCTGCAAGGCAAGTTGTCCGGCGAGGACGCCGCACGCACGCTGGTTTCTTTTCGGCTGGCGACCGAAGGGTTTAAGCAAATCCGCATCCAGCCGGCGATCCTGGAACGGGCGGCTTCTCCCCTCTCCACAGTACTGGGAACCCTAGACGCAATCCACCTGGCAACGGCGCTAGCCTGGATCGAGGAAAGCGGCGACACCCTGACCTTCCTCACCCACGACCGGGAGCTCGCCATCGCGGCGACAGCCTGCGAGCTAGACGTGCTGCCGCGCCCGGCCTTCCTCAGCGGTTGAGTCTCCGAAGCCACTCGTAGACGAGCGCGACCGGCAGGCCCATCACGTTGAAATAGCAACCCTCGATGCGCGTGACGAATTTCGACGCTCGTCCCTGGATGGCGTAGGCGCCGGCCTTGTCGAGCGGCTCGCCGCTGGCGACGTAGGCGTCGATCTCGGTCCCCGTGAGTCGGCGGAACCAGACCTGCGTCTCGACGGCCCCGGAGAACGCCCGGCGCGGGCTGAGCAAACAGACGCCGGTGATCACGCGGTGCCGTTTGCCCGAGAGCAGCCGCAGCATGCGGGCGGCGTCGCGGGCGTCGCGAGGCTTGCCGAGAATCCCGCGGCCGGCGACGACGACGGTGTCGGCGCCGAGCACCCGCTCGCCGGGACGGCGCACGGCCGCGGCTTTTTCCCGCGCCATCCGCAGCACCTGGGCGCGCGGCTTTTCACGCGGCCGCAGTGTTTCCGCGATGCGCGATGGCCGCGCGCGGAACGCGATTCCGGCGTGGCGCAGAATCTCGCGACGCCGCGGCGACGCCGACGCCAGCACCAGAATCGGAGAGCGGACCGCCATGTTACAATCGCCAATGTTAACCCACCCGTCGGGAGCCCGCCATGGAATCCGCCGCCCGCCTGCTGCCGCGCATTTACCGCAAGCTCGCCCGCGAGGCGGCCGACGAAGAAGCGCTGCTGCTGGGGCTTTGGCCGGTGGTGGTCGGCGCCCGGGTGGCGGCGCGGACGCGCCCGCGGCGCCTCTTCGGCGCGACCCTCATCGTCGAAGCCGCCGACCAGCAATGGCGGAAGCAGCTCGCCCAGATGACCGGCGACATCGTCAGACGCTTGAACGCTGCCACTGAAAAAGAGGTAGTCAAGGATCTGGAGTTCCGCGTGGCGGTGAAGCGCGAGCCGCTCGGGCCGCGCCGCGCGCCGTCGGCCTCCGGGAACGAGCCCGACGAGGCCGACCAGATCGCCGACGCGCACTTGCGGCGCCTCTACCGGCTTTCGCGCCGCCGCGTCGAGGCCAAATGAAGATCACCGAAAAGGAAGTGCGCTACGTGGCCGACCTGGCCAATCTGGCGCTCACCGATGATGAAATCCGGCGCTATTGCGGCGATCTCGACGAGATCCTGGTCTACGCGGAAAAACTGAACGAGGTGGATACCTCGCAGGTCGAGCCGATGGCGCAGGTGCTCTATCAGGCCGAGGAGACGGCGACACTGCGCGCCGACGCGGTGGCGCCCTCTTTTTCCGCCGAGGTCGCGCTGGCCCCGGCCCCCCAACCCGGCGCGGGGCATTTCAAAGTTCCCAAGGTGGTCGAGCGGTGAAGGACAACGTCAAGACCCTGACCATCGATTCGATCCGCCAGGGACTGTGCGCGAAGAGTTTCAGCGCCGAGGAGCTGGCGCGCGCGGCGCTGGAGGCGGCGGAGAAGGAAAACGACACCTACCGGGCTTTTCTACATTTTTCTCCCGAGCGGGCGCTCCAGGCGGCGCGGCGCGTGGACGCCCAAATCGCGCGCGGCGAACCGATCGGGCCGCTGGCGGGCGTGCCGGTGGCGGTCAAAGACGTGATTGTCACGCGCGGCCTGAAGACCACTTGCGGCTCGCGGATCCTCGAGAACTACGTTCCGCCCTACGACGCCACGGCCGTCGAGCGGCTGGAGCAAGCCGGCGGAGTAATCATTGGCAAGACCAACTGCGACGAGTTCGCGATGGGATCCTCGACGGAGAACTCGGGGTATTTCCCGACGCGGAACCCGGCGGCGCTCGACCGCGTGCCGGGGGGCTCGAGCGGGGGCTCGGCGGCGGCGGTGGCGGCCGGGCAGGCCGTCGTCGCGCTGGGCTCCGACACGGGCGGGTCGATCCGCCAGCCGGCGTCGTTCTGCGGCGTCGTCGGCGTGCTGCCTACCTACGGACGCGTATCGCGCTACGGCCTGGTGGCGTTCGCCAGCTCGCTCGACCACATTGGTCCGTTCGCGCGCACCGTCCAAGACGCGGCGCGATCCCTGGGCGTCATCGCGGGACGCGACCCGGCCGATTCGACCTCCGCCGGGGCGCCGGTCCCCGATTACGCCGCCGCGCTCGACGGCAAGATCGACGGCCTGCGTGTGGGCGTGCCGCGCGAGTATTTCGGGTCGGGCCTCGATTCCGAAGTCGGCGATCGAATCCAGCGCGCCGTCGATTTGTTCGGCAAGCTGGGATGCAAAGTGCAATCCGTCGGCATGCCCCACACCGATCATGCCATCGCCTGCTACTACATCATCTGCACCGCCGAGGCGAGCGCGAACCTGGCCCGCTACGACGGCGTCCGCTACACGACGCGCAGCAGCCAGGCGGAGACGCTCGCCGGCATGTACCGCCGGACGCGCGGGGAGGGTTTCGGGGCCGAGGTCAAGCGCCGGATCATCCTCGGCACCTACGTTCTGAGCGCGGGCTACTACGACGCCTACTACTTGAAGGCGCAGAAGGTGCGGACGCTGGTGGCCCGCGATTTCACCGACGCCTTCCGCGAAGTCGACGCCATTCTCACGCCGGTCTCGCCCTTCCCGGCGTTCAAACTGGGCGAGAAGATGGCCGACCCGCTCGAGATGTATCTGTCCGATATCTATACGATCACCGGAAGCCTGGCCGGAATCTGCGGCGCGAGCGTGCCGTGCGGGCGAACCTCGGCTGGCCTTCCCGTGGGGCTGCAAATCCTCTGCAATCACTTCGACGAGTCGCGGATGTTCCGCCTGGCCCACGCCTTTGAGCAAGCCGGCGGTTTCGGGCAATCGCGATTATGATCCCCAAAGAACTGTAGGCCCGAGACTTCTTCGAATGGACTCAAGCTAACGCTGCCCTGCTCCGGACGGGCCGCCTCAGCGAAGCAGATATTGAGCACATCGCTGAGGAAATCGACGGCATGGGAAAGAGTCAACAGTTCGATCTCGAGAACCGGCTCCGGACTTTGCTCGCACAGCTGCTGAAGTGGCGATTCCAGCCAGAGCGTCGTGGGCGAAGCGGGCAAGCCGCCATTCGCGTGCGGCGGGGCGAACTCCTGCGGCGCCTTCGCCAGATGCCCAGCTTACGCAACTACCTGCGCGACACTCTCCCTGGGATCTACGGGCCGGCCGTCAAGCAGGCCATCGCGGAAACGGAGCTGCCGGACGACACTTTCCCCGCAGCGTGCCCCTTCACGATCCAGCGGATCCTCGACGAGGAGTTTTTCCCCGAGTAGTGCGTTCTGTACTACTAGTCCCGCGAATCTTTTCCGCCTGCGACGATTTCCCGTGAGCCTCCCGCCGGGACCGGCTCGGTCCCCGGCCCCCGCCCCCCAACCCCCAACCCCCGGGCGGACGAGCCGCGTTTGGTTACGGCTCGCCCGCGCTGTGCCATAATCCCTTCGGGGGATCCCGTGACACTCTCGCCGGGCGCCCGGCTCGGCGGCTACGAAGTTCTGGCCGCGATTGGAGCGGGCGGGATGGGGGAGGTTTATCGCGCCCGCGACCTGAAGCTGGGGCGGGACGTCGCCATCAAGATTCTGCCGGCGGCCTTCGCCGGAAATCCGGACCGGGTGGCGCGCTTCGAGCGAGAGGCCCGCGTGCTGGCCTCGCTGAACCATCCAAACATAGCAGCGATTTACGGGTTTGAGCAGTCCGGGGACCTGCGTTTCCTGGTGCTGGAGTACGTCCCGGGGCAGACGCTGGCCCAAATGATTGCAAGCGGCCCGCTGGACGCGGAGACCTGGCCGCAAATTTGCGGCCAGGTAAGCCATGCGCTGGAGGCCGCCCACGAAAAAGGCATTGTTCACAGGGACTTAAAGCCGGCCAACATCAAGGTCACACCGGAAGGCAACGTCAAGGTGCTCGACTTCGGGCTGGCGAAAGCCCTGGCAGACGAGCAGCCGTCCGCCGACCCGGCGCAGTCGCCCACGCTCAGCGACATAGCGACGCGCGCCGGGCTGATTCTGGGCACCGCCCCCTACATGAGCCCGGAGCAGGCGCGGGGCCGACCGCTCGACAAGCGCACTGACATCTGGTCATTCGGCTGCGTGCTGTACGAGATGCTGACGCGTAAACAGCCCTTCGGCGGCGCCAGCGTCTCGGATGTGATTGCCGCGGTTCTGCGGACCGAGCCGGACTGGAACGCGCTCCCTGCGGATACTCCCGCGGGCGTCCGGCTGCTGCTGCGGCGCTGTTTGCAGAAGGACGCCGCTCAGCGCCTGCGCGACATCGGGGATGCTCGCATTCTGCTCGACGAACCGTTAGAGACGCCCCATCCCCCAACCCCGATCCCCAAACCCCGGCGCCGCGTCCTGGCCTGGAGCCTGGGTGCGCTGCTGCTCACGGCGCTGGCTGGACTCGGCGTCTGGCGCATGGCGCGCCCTCCGGCCGGCGATCGCGCGGTGGCGCGATTCGCTGTGCCGCTCTCGCCGCCGCTTGCAGTCGGCGCCGGCCCGGCGCTGGCCATCTCGCCCGACGGCGGCCGCCTGGTTTACGTCGGCGGCCGGGAGAAACCGCAGCTTTACCTACGATCCGTGAATGAAATGGACGCCAAGCCGCTGGCCGGCACCGAAGGGGCGGTGAACCCGTTCTTTTCGCCCGACGGCGAATGGGTCGCGTACGTCGTCGGGGAAAAACTCTACAAGGTTGCAGTTGCAGGCGGCGCGCCGGCGCCCCTCTGGGATGTCGACACGAACACAAGCGGCGCCTGGGCGGCCGACGGCGCCATCGTTTTCTCCGGGGGGTTGAACAGCGGCCTGTTCACAGTCGCCTCTGCCGGCGGCGCCCCTCGCGCGCTGACAAAAGTCCGCCAAGGAGAAAACCTCCACCAGCTTCCGGAAATCCTGCACGGCGGCCAGTCGGTGCTGTTTACCGTCTGGCCGGGCAGCGCGGAGCGCTCTTCGATTGCCGCTCTGTCGCTGCGGTCGGGCGAGCGGAAGACCGTCGTGGAAAGAGGCCTGCAAGGCAGGTATGCCAGGAGCGGCCACCTCGTATTCTTCCGTGAAGGAAACCTGCTGGCCGCCCCGTTTGACGCCGGGCGCCTTGAAGTGACCGGTCCTGCCGTACAGGTTGTGGATGGCGTCATCGGCGCAAATGCCGGCGGCCATTTCGCTCTCGCCGCGAGCGGCACGCTGCTGTACGTGCCGGGGCGAAGGGAGCGGCAGTTGCTCAAGCTAGTTTGGGTGGATCGCCGCGGGGCTGTCACGCCGTTTCCAATGCCGCCCCGTTTTTACGGAACCCCTCAGGTGTCGAGAGACGGTCAAAGAATAGTCTTTTCAATCCGCGAAGCCAACGTCGACGTCTGGGCATACGAAATGCCTCGGGGCGTGCTCACCCGGCTGACGTTCGAAGAAGGAGAAGACGAAACGCCGCTGCTCTCCCCCGACGGCAAGCGAGTGGCGTACAGCTCGACCAGGCCCGGCAAGCCGCGCAGCGTCTTCTGGAGGCTTGCCGACAGTACGGGCGGCGAGGAGCTGCTGTGGACCAGCGAGCATCACATCCACCTGAGCTCCTGGTCGTCTGACGGGCGAACACTGGCTTTTTCCGAATCCCACCCGCAAACGAAGTGGGACATCTGGCTGCTGTCCCTGGAGGGCGAGCGAAAGGCCCGGCCGTTCCTGCAAACTGCCGCCAACGAGTCCACCGCGAGCCTTTCACCCGATGGCCGATGGATCGCCTACGCGTCCGACGAAACCGGCCGCGGCGAAATCTATGTGCGATCCCTTTCGGATTCAGGCGGCAAATGGCAGATCACCACGGAAGGGGCCGTGGCGCCGGTGTGGGCGGTCAACGGCCGCGAGCTGTTCTACCGCCAGGGCCGGAAATGGATGAGCGTAGCAATTCAGAGCGGCCCCACATTCGCCGCCGGGCCGGCGCGGTTTGTCTTTGAAGGAGAGTACTCGGGCGGAACGTTCGTCAACGCGGACTATGCCGTGGCGCCCGACGGCCGGTTCCTCATGATCGACGCGAGGCAGCCGGAACAGGCGCCCGCGCAGCTTAACGTCGTCCTCAACTGGTTCGAGGAGCTGAAGCGTCGCGTGCCTGCCAAGTGAATTGAGGGTGCGCGACATAGAAGTGCAAATCAAGCGGCGCGCGCCGGCATGTACCGCCGGACGCGCGGGGAGGGTTTCGGGGCCGAGGTCAAGCGCCGGATCATCCTGGGGACCTACGTTCTCAGCGCCGGCTACTACGACGCCTACTACTTGAAGGCGCAGAAGGTGCGGACGCTGGTGGCCCGCGATTTCACCGACGCCTTCCGCGAAGTCGACGCCATTCTCACGCCGGTCTCGCCATTCCCGGCCTTCAAACTGGGCGAGAAGATGGCCGACCCGCTCGAGATGTATCTGTCCGATATCTATACGATCACCGGAAGCCTGGCCGGAATCTGCGGCGCGAGCGTGCCGTGCGGGCGAACCTCGGCTGGCCTTCCCGTGGGGCTGCAAATCCTCTGCAATCACTTCGACGAGTCGCGGATGTTCCGCCTGGCCCACGCCTTTGAGCAAGCCGGCGGTTTCGGGCAATCGCGATTATGATCCCCAAAGAACTGTAGGCCCGAGACTTCTTCGAATGGACTCAAGCTAACGCTGCCCTGCTCCGGACGGGCCGCCTCAGCGAAGCAGATATTGAGCACATCGCTGAGGAAATCGACGGCATGGGAAAGAGTCAACAGTTCGATCTCGAGAACCGGCTCCGGACTTTGCTCGCACAGCTGCTGAAGTGGCGATTCCAGCCAGAGCGTCGTGGGCGAAGCGGGCAAGCCGCCATTCGCGTGCGGCGGGGCGAACTCCTGCGGCGCCTTCGCCAGATGCCCAGCTTACGCAACTACCTGCGCGACACTCTCCCTGGGATCTACGGGCCGGCCGTCAAGCAGGCCATCGCGGAAACGGAGCTGCCGGACGACACTTTCCCCGCAGCGTGCCCCTTCACGATCCAGCAGATCCTCGACGAGGAGTTTTTCCCCGAGTAGCGCGTTCTGTCCAATAATCCCCAACCGGGTGATCTCGTGACGCGGCGATTGGCGCGGACGGGATGAGGGATCAGCTTTGCTGCCAGCCGAAAACGATGGCTCTGTGTACTGGCGGGTTCGGGAGACGCGCGTCACTCACGAGTCGCGCCAACGCCGAACTGCGTGGTCAGTTCCTGTGGTGACGTGACGGGCTTCTGACAGGCGTAGTTGCGGCAGACGTAGGCCGCCGGCTGGCCATCGATCAATCCGCGCCCGGCGAGCAGCGGCAAGCTGTCGTCGCCCGCCTCGGCCTGCACCACCAGCTTGTTCGGTAAGTATCCCTGATGGCAGGCGCGGACCAGTTCGCGCGTGCGCGGATCGCCGGCGGGGCCGAGGATCGCGATCTCGGCGAAGCCGTCGTGCCAGGCTTCGATGCCGGCGAGCAGGCGATCGAAGGCGAAGGGTTGCTTTTCGGCGGCGCCGCTGAAGACCTGGATGATGCGCGCCGCCTTGTCGCGGAGGTCGTTGCGTCCGAGGAGAATCGCGAGCTTCTGGAGATTGTGCAGCATGACGGAGTTGCCCGAGGGGATGGCGCTGTCGGTGGAGGCCTTGCTGCGGTGGATCAAGGCCTCGTGGTCGGAGGCGGTGAAGAAAAACGCCCCGTCGCGGTTATCCCAGTAATAGGTGACGGCGGCGTCCGCGAGCCGCGCAGCCTCGGAGAGCCACTTTCGCTGGCCGCTCCATTCGTAGAGCGCCAGCAGGCCTTCGACCAGGAACGCATAGTCGCTGAGGTACGCCATCAAGCGCGCTCGCCCTTTGCCGAAAGTCGCGAGCAGCCGGCCGTCCTGATGCATCGAGCCCAGGATGAAACCGGCGGCGCGGCTGGCCGCCTCGCCGTAGCGCGGCTCGTCGAGCGCCGCCGCGGCTTTGGCCAGTGAGGCGATCATCAGCCCGTTCCAGCCGCAGAGGATCTTGTCGTCGAGTCCGGGGCGCTGGCGCTTGCCGCGCGCCTCGAGCATCTTCCGGCGCATCTCGACGAAGCGCGCCTCGAGCGCCGCCGCATCCAGTCCCTCGAGCCGGGCGATCACCTCGACCGGGCGCACCACCTGGAGAATGTTCTTCGGCCCGGCCGGGACGTGGGCGTCGCCGGGATGCTGCCAGTTGCCCCACTCCGTTACGTCGTAATGCGAGGCAAAGAGGGCCGCGTCGTCCTCGCCGAGCGTGGCGCGCGCTTCCTCGACGGTCCAAATGTAGAACTTGCCCTCCAGCCCCTCGCTGTCGGCGTCCTCGCTCGAATAGAAGCCGCCCTGGGGGCTCGAGAGATCGCGGATGACATAGTCGAGGATGCCGCGCGCCCGCTCGGCAAACAGCGGCCGCCCGCTCACCTGGTAACCGTCGAGGTAAATGGAGCTGACCAGGGCCTGGTCGTAGAGCATCTTCTCGAAGTGCGGCACCAGCCACCGCTGGTCGGTCGCATAACGATGTATGCCGCCGCCGAGGTGATCGTAGATGCCGCCGAGGGCCATCTTCTCGAGGGTCAGCTCGACGGCGCTGAGCAGCAGCCGGTCGCCCGACTTGCGGTAAACCCGCAGCAGAAAATCCATCGACATGCTGGGCGGGAACTTGTTGCTGCCGCCGGAGGGCAGCCCGCCGTGCTGCATGTCGTAGGCCTCGGCCATCCGCCGCGCGGCCAGGGCCAGCCGTTCCGGCTCCAGCGCCTCGCCCGGCTCGGCGGCGTGCAGGGAGCCGATGGCCGTCGTCACCTGGTCGGCCTGCGCGCGGAGCTGTTCGGGCCGCGTGCGCCAGGCCTCGGCCAGCGTTCCGAGCAGCGACTTGAATCCCGGCCGCCCGTAATAGTTTTCCGGCGGAAAATAAGTGCCCGCGAAAACCGGCTTGAGGTCCGGCGTGAGCCACACGCTCATCGGCCAGCCGCCCTGGCCGGTGTAGAGCATGGTGGCGTTCATGTAGATCTCGTCGAGATCCGGCCGCTCCTCGCGGTCGACCTTGATCGAGATGAAGTCGCGGTTCAGGATCTCGGCCACCTCGGCGTTCTCGAAACTCTCGTGCTCCATGACGTGGCACCAGTGGCAGGCGGCGTACCCGATGCTGAGGAAGATCAGCTTGTTGGCGGCGCGCGCGCGCTCCAGCGCCTCCGGGCCCCAGGGATACCAGCTCACGGGGTTGTGGGCGTGCTGCAGCAGGTAGGGGCTGGTTTCGTGAATGAGCTGGTTGGCCGGCACGTGTGGGATAATCTGTATTGTCTCTGGAAAAAATGCGGCGCACAACTGGCGCTGTGGAAGGAGCCTTATGAGCTGCGGAAGCCCCGTCCCACCGAAACCCGAAAAGCCGGTGACGCACACGGTCCACTGCGTGAAGTTCCAGAAGGATCTGCCGGGGCTCGACGAGGTCCCCTTCGACAACGAGCTCGGCCAGCGCATTTACGACAACGTGTCGCGCGACGCCTGGGCGCTGTGGAAAGAGCACTTGAAGATGATCCTCAACGAGTACCGCCTGAACCTGGCCACGCCCGAGGCGCAGAACATCGTCATCCAGCAGATGGAGGATTACTTTTTCGGCGAAGGGTCGGCCTTGCCGCCCGACTACGTTCCGCCGCAGGCCAAGCATTGAGCGCCACGATGGAGCCCGAGCCGGACAACGAGCCGGTCCGGATACCGATTACCGATATCTTCGACCTGCACGCGGTTCCGCCCCGGGACGTGGAGGGCGTCGTCGAGGCGTATCTGGAGGAAGCCCGCCGGCTGGGCCTGACGGCGCTGCGGATCGTCCACGGCAAGGGCGTGGGCGTGCAGCGAGCGATGGTGCGGTCGGTACTGGGGCGCACGCCCTACGTGGCGGCGTTTTCCGACGCCCCCGCCGAGGCCGGCGGCTGGGGGGCCACGGTGGTGACGCTGCGCGATGAATGAGGATGAGATGGATCGCGCCGCCTGGGTGCGCCGCGGCCTGCGGCTCGAATACTTCACGATCGCCTACAACAGCCTGGAGGCGCTGGTGGCGCTGCTGGCCGCGTGGATGGCCGGCAGCAAGGCTCTGTTCGGCTTCGGCCTCGACAGCGTGATCGAGGTGGCTTCCGGCGGCGCCCTGCTGTGGCGTCTGCGCGCCGACGTCGACGAAGCGCGCCGCGAGCATCTGGAACGAACCGCCCTGCGCCTGGTCGGTTTCTGCTTCCTGGGCCTGGCCCTGTACGTGTCCTACGATTCGCTGGCCGCGCTGGTTCGCCAGCAGGCTCCGGACCACAGCCTCGCGGGGATCGCGTTGGCCGCCGTTTCGCTGCTGGTGATGCCGCTGCTCGCTCGCGCGAAGGGCAAGGTCGCCCGCCGCATTGGCAGCGCCGCACTGGACGCCGACGCGACGCAGACCTGGTTCTGCACCTATCTGTCCGTCATATTACTGGCCGGCCTGGTGGTGAACGCGCTGTGGGGCTGGTGGTGGGCCGACCCAGCCGCCGCGCTCGGGATGGCGCCGCTCATCGCCCGGGAAGGAATCGAATCTCTTCGCGGCCGCTCCTGCTGCGCGACAGTACAATGAAGGGTTAACCGCGATGGCCGCCGCCCCGGATCACCTCTACATTCTCTCCAGCCTGATCGGCAAGGACTTCAAGATCCGCTACCGCAACATGTCGCTGGGGATCTTCTGGTCGCTGCTGAATCCGCTGATCATGGTCATTGTTCTTACCTACGTGTTCACCAAAGTGTTTTCGAGCAACATCCCCAACTACCCGCTGTTCGTGCTGATCGGCCTGATCCCCTTCAACTTCTTCACGCTGGCCTGGGCCACCGGGGCCAACTCCATTCTCGACAACGCGGCGCTGGTCAAGAAGGTCCTGTTCCGCCGCGAGGTGATTCCGGTTTCGGTGGTGCTGGGCAACGTGATCCACTTCGTCATCCAGGTCGCGCTACTGATGATTTTTGTCGTGGCGTTCGGGGAGGGGGTCAACCGGCAGTGGCTGTGGCTGCCGGTGGTGCTGGGCCTGGAGATCATTTTCGTCTGCGGGATGGCGCTGGGGTTTGCGGCGCTCGATGTATACTACAGAGACACACGCTACGTGGTGGAGTCGGCCAACCTGGTGCTGTTCTGGATGGTCCCGATCTTCTATTCCTTCGACCAGGTGCCGCAGCAGTACCGGCTGTTTTACGAGCTCAACCCTGTGGCGGCGGTGGTGCACGCCTGCCGGCTGATCTTTTTGGATGCGGCGGCGCCGCCCGACTCGCTGCTGATCAAGCTGCCGCTGGTTTCCTGCGGCGCATTCCTGGCAGGCTGGACGCTGTTCAGCCGCATGAAGAAGCGCTTCACCGACTATCTATGAAAGCGGCCGGAGCGATGGTCTTGATCGAGCTCGAAAACGTCGGCAAGCGCTACTTCCTGCACCACAAGCGGCAGCTGGTGGCCGAACGGCTGGCGAGCCGGATGCGCCGCGACCGCGTCTCGTTCTGGGCGCTGCGGAACGTCGATCTGCGTATCCGCGCCGGGGAATCGATCGGGATCATCGGCCCGAACGGGGCCGGGAAAAGCACGCTGTTGAGCATCGCCGTGGGCGTCTCGGAGCCGACCGAGGGAACCGCGCGGCGAGAGGGCCGCGTCGCGGCGCTGCTCGAGCTCGGCTCGGGCTTTCACCCCGACCTTACGGGCCGCGAGAATGTGCATCTCAACGCCGCGCTGCTCGGCTACTCGCGCGCCGAGACCCGCGACCGCCTGGACCCCATCATCGACTTCGCCGGCATCCCCGACTTCATCGACGAGCCGCTGCGCACCTACTCGACCGGCATGATCGCGCGGCTGGGGTTTTCGGTCGCCATCCATCTCGAGCCGGACGTCCTGGTGCTCGACGAAGTGCTGGCGGTCGGCGACCGCGAGTTCCAGCAGAAGTGCGTCGAGCGGATCGCCGAGTTCCGGCGCCAGGGCAAGACGCTGCTGTTCGTGTCGCACGCGCCCGGAGCGGTGGAAACCCTTTGCCAGCGGGCGGTGTGGCTGGAGATGGGGCGCGTTCGCCGCGACGGCCCGGCCGCCGAAGTGGTCGCCGAGTATCAGAATCACGCCGCGACGGTAAGCGCGTCGGCGTAGCGGCAAAACCTTTGCCTCGTTTCGGGGTTTATCTACAGATGCTCCGCCGCGCCGCCCGCGCCGCCCGCGCCGCCCTGGCCGTCGCCCTGGTCGCCACGCTGGGGCTGCTGCTGGGACAGTCGAGCATCGGGGTCGGCGAAGGCGCGCCCGACGAGCAAACCTTCGGCCTGTTCGTCCAGGCCTTCGGCCGCAATCTGTTCTCGGCCCAGGTGGCCCTGCCGGCCCGCACCAAAGTCCGCCGCCTGGGACCTGGTTATACCCAGGACTTCAACCCCGCCGACAAATCGAGCGCCTACCTCTACACGCTGGTGAAGCCCGACAGCCAGACCGCGGTCTGGCAAATGTGCTGCGAGATTTTCGCGCTGCACGGCTCGATCGGAGGCTTCACCGGACAGATCGCCTACCCGCTGGCCGATCCGATCGAGGGCCTGCTGTCGCTGGTCGACGGCACGGCGGGGGTCCAGCAGAACTTCGAGGGCGGGCACGCCCTCGTGCTGCACAAGGACGGCGTCTACAGCGGGCAGGCCTTCTTCGTCCGCGACCCGTACGTCACGCGCTGGCGCGCCGCGCCGGCGCTGGCGTTTCCGGTCGGCCAGGAACGCGCCGTTACTTCGCGCTTTTCGACGTCCGGCATCCAGCAGGACTTTCAGGGCGGCGTCATCGTCCAGATCACCTCCGGCGCGCGGGCCGGTCAGGTCTACGCCGTCTCCGGGCCGGCCCACGCGCTTTACGCCCAGACGGGCGGATCGGCGTCTTCGTTTCTGGGATTGCCGATCGGCGAGGAGCTGACCATCTCCGGCCGCCAGCGCCAGAACTTCGAGGGAGGGTATATTCAATACACTCCCGGCTCGGGCCTGCCCGCCGAGGCCCGCGCGCCGGTCGTCTCCGTGCTGATCGACGCCGCTCCGGTCAGCCTGCAAGTGGGCAACGTGATTCAGCGGACCGCGCAGATCTTCGACGCGCAGAACGCTTTCGTCACCGACCGTCCCGTCACCTGGTCTACGAGCAACCGCAGCGTGGTCACGGTCGAGGCTTCCGGCGCCACGGCCACGCTCCGCGCGGCGGGAGCCGGATTCGCCAACGTCGTGGCCATCGTCGACGGCGTCTCGAGCGGCACGCTCCGGATCACGGTCACCTCGGCGTGCTGCCTACCCGGAGAGGGCGCGCCGACCCAGGCCGTGCAGCGCGCCTTCCAGGACGCGCTATCGCGCAACAACATCACGCCGCGGCTGCCCGCCGATAATCCCGTGCGGCGCGCCGGCGCCGGGTACGTGCAGGAATTCTCGGCGCTGGCGCCCGCTTCGCTGGGCCGCTTCCTGGTGGTCAAGTCGGACGCCGCCGCGCTGGCCTACGTGGTGGGCGGCGAGCGCTACGCCCGCTACCTCCAGCTCGGAGGCGTCGCGGGCCCGCTCGGCTTCGCCGCCTCGGACGCCAACGTCGCCGGGCGGCAGGCCTTCGAGAACGACTTCGTCCTGGCCGGCTCGCCGCCGGTGCTCGTCGCCGCGCCGATCACGCCGAAATGGGCGGCCATGAACTTTGAGGGCGGTCTGGCGGGCGCGCCGTCCGCCGAAGCCAGCGCCGCCGGCCCCAGCATTTTCGGAACACTCGGAGTGTCGCAGGCCTTCGCTAACGGCGTGATTTACGGCATCACCGGCGGCTCGGCCGCGGGGCGGGCCTACTTTCTGAGCGGCTTGATTCTGGCTCGCTACCTGCGGCTCAACGGTCCCGCCGGTCCTCTGGGTATGCCTGCATCGGACATACTGGCGATAGGGGGTCGCGTCCGTCAGAACTTCGAGGCTGGCTGGATCGACTTCGGCTCCGGCGCGACGGAAGCCGAGGAACACCTGGCCATCCGCGTGCCGGCCGTCGTCGCGGCCCCCAACCTGGTGACCTCGGGCACTCGCGTCCGCATCTCGATCTACGGCTTTGAGCCGGGGCGCCGGTTACAAGTTTCGGTTGCGTCGCAACCCGACTTCGAGATGGCGCCGTCCAGCGGCGCATTCTCGTGGGAGCAGCGCATTCTGCCGGGCGCGGCGCCGGGCCTCTACCGGGTGGTGGCGCGGGATCCGCTGAGCAACGATAGCGCGGAGGCGTCCTACCGGGTGCGTCCGCTGGAAGACGCGCGGCTGCAACTGGCCAAGACCGGCGGCGATAATCAGACCGCCGTGCCCGGCGGCGAGGCGGCGCTGCCCCTGGTGGTGCGCGTTACCGAAGAGGGCGGCGCGGCGATCACGGGAATCGTGGTGCGCTTCAGCGCGCTGGCCGGCTCGGCGGTCACGCCGGCCCAGGCCTTCACGGACGCCGATGGCTACGCGCAAGCCCGCCTGCGACTGCCCGCCTCGAGCGGCCTGATTCTCGCCAACGCCGAAGCGGCCGGGCGCGTCGTGACCTTCGCCGCGCGCGCCGAGGAGTCCAGGCTGACCACCTTTCCCTCGTTCCGCCAGGGCTTCGACGATCTCACGGTGGGCGCCAGCCCGTTCAGCCTCCACAAGAAGGGGAGCCTGGTGACCGCGCTCGCCGCGCTCTTCCGGTATTATCAGGATCGAGGGGAGCTGCCCGCTCCGGCGGGGCTGGCCGACCCCCCTACCCTGAACCAATACCTGCGCGCCGACGGCTACCTGCCGTTCCTCTTCAACGGGCGCAGCGAGCCGGTGGTGGATCTGCCGCGGTCGCTCGGGTTTGTCTCCGACGCCGGCGACTTCGAGGCCCTGCCCGCGGATCTCGCCTCGATCCGCGACTCGCTCAACCAGCGGCGCCCGGTTCTGATCGGGCTGATGCTGCGAGCCGGCGGCTCGAACCGCGGCGGCCACTACCTCGTCGCCACCGGCGTCGCCGCCGACGGCTCGATCGCGATTCACGACCCCAGCCCGGATTGGAACCGCACCAGCCTCAGCGAGTACCTGAGCGGCTTCACGGCCCTGGGGCGAAGCTGGAGCGCCACGCTGCTGCACGCGCTGCGGCTGCGGCTCGAACCGCGCTCCCGCCGCGGCTTCTTGGTTCACGCCCCGGGCAGCGTGCCGCTCGATCTGGCCTCGCCGTCCGGGGTCGGCGGGTATCGGCTGCGGATTCCGGCCCTCGCCGCCTATGACGAGGACATTGTCGACAGCGGCGACACGGCCGAGCTGTGGTACGCCGACGGCGCGGTCCCGCAGTATCAGTTGCGCGCCGGGGCCGACGGCGCGGTGGTCCGCGGCGCGGCGGCGCCGGTGCCGCTCGCCCGCGGCGTCTATCGCGTCAACCCGGATCCCGCCGCGTTTTCCGTCGCGCCCCAGGAGCTGTCGGCCGCAGCCAACGGGCTGCGCAACGCCGCCGGCTTCGGCGCCGCGCTGGCGCCCGGTTCGCTGGTTTCCCTGTTCGGCGCCGGGCTGGCCGAAGCGGCCGCCGTTGCCCCCGGCCTGCCCTTACCGGAAACGCTCGGGGGCTTGCGCGCCGTTGTCGGCGGGCTGCCGGCCCGCGTGCTGTTCGTCTCGCCGTTTCAGGCGAACCTGCAGCTGCCGTTTGAGCTGCCGCCGGGCGCGCACGCGCTGGAGGTCGCCTCGTCGTTGGGCACGGCCCGATTCGAGCTTCGGCTCGAGGCATCCGCTCCCGGCATTTTCGCGCTTGGATCGGGCGGGGCGGCCGTGTTGAACCAGGACGGAACTCTTAATACCTTGGTGAACCCGGCGCGCCGCGGCACGGCACTCCAGGTATTCACAACCGGCCTGGGGCAGGTCGCGCCCGCCGTGAACACCGGCGTCGCCGCCCCCGTCGCGCCGCTCTCGCACGCGGTCGCCCGTGTCACCGCCACGCTCGACGGCCGCGCCGCCGACGTGCTCTTCGCCGGACTGGCTCCGGGCTTCGCCGGCCTCTGCCAGGTAAACGTCTTGATCCCCGCGTCGCTCGCTCCCAACGCCGCCGCCCGACTGGTCATTCGCGCGCCCACCGCGGACAGTAATGGCGTCTCCGTAGCGGTGCAGTAATCAAAAATGCTTGCGCAGGTCCGCGAACCGCTCCACGACCAGCAGCCGCCCCGGGCCGCCGCCAACGATCTCCTGCTTCTCGAGCGACCAGGTGTGCCGGTGCGGCACCAGCACCGCGTTGAGGCCCGCCTCGAGCGCCGGGTTGATGTCCGACTTGGGGCTGTTGCCGGCCATCCAGGTATCGGCAGGATCCATCTGGTAAGCGGCCGCCACGCGCCGGTAGTTCTCGGCGTCCTTTTCTCTGACGATCTCCGTCCGCTCGAAATATGGCCCCAGCCCCGAGCGGTCGAGCTTCAGCTTCTGCTCTTCGGGATGCCCCTTGGTGAACAGCAGCAGGCGCCGGCGGCTCCGAAGATAGGCGAGCGTTTCCTCGACCCCTTCGATCACCTCCATGGGCCGCTCGAGGATCGCCCCGGCGAACCCCAGCACGATCTTCAGGTCCCCATCGTCGAACGACCTCTCGGCCAGCTTCTGAAAGCACTCCCGAAGGTTGCAGCCGAAGTTGGCCGTCCCGTAGCCGTGCAGCTTGATGTTGGCGGTCTCGATTTCGTCGAGCACTTCGCGCACCTGGACCGGCGACAGGCGGGAGTGATCCAGAAACTCGACGAACTGCGCGAACGCTTCCTCGAAGTAGACGTTGTTCTCCCACAACGTGTCGTCGGCGTCGATGAGCAGCCAGCCGGGCATAGCGCTCCGTCCACCCTGCTACAATAGTACTGACCCCGATGTTTGTCCGCGTGCTGTTCTTCGGGATACTGAAGGACCTGGTCGGCCGCGCCGAAGACCGCCTGGAGGTTCGCGAGGGCGCGCGCCTCGCGGCCGTCTTCGAGCACTACGCCGCCCGCGTGCCGCGTATCAGCCAGATGCAGGACAGCATCGTGCTGGCCCGCAACCAGGAATTCACTTCGCCGGAAGCCCCGCTGGCCGAGGGCGACGAGATCGCCCTGCTGCCTCCGGTGAGCGGCGGCAGCGAGCCGGCTCCCGGCGCGGCGCTGGCCGAATCGGAAGACGAGATCGGCAACTACTTCGCCGTCACGCGCCATCCCATCGACGTGCGGGGCCTGGCCCAACGGCTGCTCCGGGGCTCCGACGGCGCCGTCGTTACGTTCGAAGGCGTGGTCCGCGATCACTCGGCAGGGCGCGCCACGCTGCGCCTAGAATATGACTGCTACATACCTCTGGCGGTGAAACAGATGCGCCAGATCGCCGCCGATCTGCTGGCCGCCTGCTCGATCGACCGCATCGCGATGGTCCATCGTCTGGGGCGCCTGGAGATCGGCGAAACCAGCGTGGCGATCGTCGTGACCGCGGCCCACCGGCGGCCCGCCTACGAGGCCAGCCTGGAGGCCATCAACCGCCTCAAGCGGCTGGTTCCCATCTGGAAGAAGGAATACTTCGCGGACGGCGGCGTGTGGGCCGAGGGCGCCTGGGACGCCTCGGTTCCGCGCCTGGAAGGATCCTCCCGTTGCTCCGGTTGATCTTGCTCGGCGCCGGCGTGGCGCTCGGCGGGCTGGGCGCTCAAGCGCCCGAGCCGCAGCCGCCCACGTTCCGCGCCGACGTGAAGCTGGTGACGGTGCTGGCCACGGTGAAGGACGCTCGGGGCGCCGTCATCGGCGGGCTCGGCCGCGAGGACTTCACCATGCTCGTCGAAGGCGCGACGCAAGAGATCGCCGTATTCGAGCGGCAGACCGATCGCCCGCTCTCGGTTTCCCTGTTGTTCGACGCCAGCGGCAGCGTCGCCAAGGAACGGAAGTTTGAGCAGGAGGCCGCGCTGCGGTTCCTTCGCAGCCTGCTCAGCGCGGGCGCCAACCCGGCCGACCGCGTGGCCGTTTACCACTTCTCCGACGCCGTCGACGAGACGGTGCGTTTCACGCGATCGCTGGCGCGGCTCGAACAGGCGGTGCTGGCGGCGCATCCCGGCGGCGGCACCTCCGTCTACGACGCCCTCTATCTCGCCGCCCAGCGGCTGGAGAATCGCGAGGGCCGCAAAGTCATCGTCGCCATCACCGACGGGGGCGATACCACCAGCCGCACGACTTTCGCCCAGTCCGTCGAGGCGGCGCAACTGGCCGAGGCGGTGGTGTATTCGATCATCGTCGTGCCTATCACTAATGATGCCGGGCGCAACTTAGGCGGCGAGAACGCCTTGAAGACTCTCTCGGCGGCCACCGGCGGCGCGGCGTTCCGGCAGTACGGCGAGACGGACCTCGACCAAAGCTTTCGCCAGATCGAGCGCGACCTGCGGACGCAGTACCTGCTGGCCTTCTACCCGCGCGGCGTCGCCGCCGGCACGCAGCGCTTTCGCCGCCTCGAGCTGCGCGTGAACCGTCCCGGCCTGCGCGCCATCACCCGGGCCGGCTACTTCGCGCCGCCGGAGTCGTCTACCTCTGGATACGATCCAGGAGTGGCGCTTCCCGCCGCCGTCCCGCGCGAGCGCAAGACCTCGCCCCCGGCTGTTCCCGCCGGCAAGAAATCAGCCCCGCGAGCGGCCACGAAAGGCGCCACCCCATGAGACCTCCCTTCAAGCCCCGTTTTCGCCGTCCCTTCCGCCCGGGCGGCGGGCCGCCCCACGGCGGCAAGCCCCATCAGCCGCAGGGCGGCACCATGGAGGAAGTCCGCTACCTCAAGCACCTCATCGAGAGACAGACGCCCGTCTGCGTCAAGCTGCGCAACAACGAAGAAGTCCGCGGCTTCATCGAGTACTACGACACCTCCTTCATCCGCATCACCCGCAAGAGCGCGCCCAACCTGTTTATCTTCAAGCACGAGATCAAGTACCTCTACGAAGACCGCCGGTAGGCCGGGCGCGATCCTCACTATGTATTCAAACTATCTTTCGGCCGCCGCCGAGACGGCCCGCGAGGCCGGTTCGCTCCTCGCCCGCTACTTCGAGCGCCGCGTGAAGGTGGAGTACAAAGGCAGCTTCGACGTGGTCACCGAGGCCGACCGCGCTTCCGAGAGCCTGATCGTCGACCGCCTGGGCGCGCGCTTTCCGGCCCACTCCATCGTCGCCGAGGAGGGCGGCGGCGTCGACCGCGCCTCGGAGTTCATCTGGTACGTCGACCCGCTCGACGGCACGACGAACTTCGCCCACAGCTTCCCGATGTTCTGCGTCAGCCTGGGCCTCGAGCACCGCGGCGAGATCGTCGCCGGCGTGGTCTACGACCCGATTCGCGGCGAGTTGTTCTCCGCCGAAAAAGGCCGCGGGGCGTACCTCAACAACCGGCGCCTGGCTGCCTCCGGCGTCGGGAGTCTGAACGAGAGCCTGCTCGCCACCGGCTTCCCCAGCCGCAACCGCCACGCCGACGTCAACGTTTACTTCTATCACCAGGCCGCCATGCTGGCCCACGGCGTGCGCCGCGCCGGATCGGCCGCCCTCGACCTCGCCTACGTCGCCGCCGGGCGTCTCGACGGCTTCTGGGAGTTCCACCTCAATCCGTGGGACGTGGCCGCCGGGCTGCTGCTGGTCAGCGAAGCCGGCGGCCGCTTTACCGACATGCGCGGCGCGCCGCACCAGCTCCGCGGCCCGCATCTCGCCGCCACCAACGGCCGCATCCACGACGAGCTCCTCGCCCTGTTCGCCGACGTCTTCGCCAACCGCCCGCGCGTGCCGCTGCCGGTGGTTTGCGGCTAGTCTCTATGTTCGAGATTCTGGAGCACACCGCCGACATCGGCTTCCGCGCCCGCGGTCGCACGCTGGCCGAGCTGTTCGAGACCTCCGCGCTGGCGCTGGTTTCGATCGCGATCGAGACCGACGACGTCTCGCCGCGCGCCGAGTATCCGCTGGCCGCCTCGGGTCACGACCGTGAGTCGCTGCTGGTGAACTGGCTGAGCGAAGTCCTCTACGCCATCGACGGCGCGCGGTTCGCGTTGCGGCGTTGCCGCGTCGCCGAGATCAGCGAGACGCGCGTGAGCGGCACGGGCGCCGGCGAGCCGCGCGACCCCGCGCGCCATCGCGCTAAACTTGTAGTTAAAGGCGTCACGTACCACCAGCTCCGTATCGTCGAGTCCCCGGATGGATGGTCCGCCGACGTTTTCCTGGACATCTGATGCCGCGCGAAATACGGCTCGAAGCGATCGACCCGCTGCGCCACCGCATCCGCCGCGACGAGTCGCTCGGCATGCGCACCGACGTGGTGGTCTACGCCAGCCAGGCGATTCTCGATCAGATTCGCAAGGACCTCTCGCTCGAGCAGGCCATGAACGTGGCGACGCTCCCCGGCATCGTCGGGCCGAGCCTGGCCATGCCCGACATTCACCAGGGCTATGGATTTCCAATAGGCGGGGTGGCGGCGACGGACCTCTCGACCGGCGTGGTCTCGCCCGGCGGCGTGGGCTTCGACATCAACTGCGGCGTGCGGCTGGTGCGGACGTCGCTGGCCGAAGCAGAGGTTCGCCCGCGAATGCGCGACCTGATCAACCAGGTTTTCCGCGACGTCCCGTGCGGGACCGGCGGCTCGGGTTTCGTGAAGATCGACGAGAAGCAGCTCGACGAGGTGCTCGAGCGCGGCGCCCGCTGGATGGTCGAGAACGGCTACGGGGAGGAGCGCGACGCCGAGTTCGCCGAAGCCGGCGGAGCCCTCGACGACGCCGACCCGGCCTGTGTGTCGGCCCGCGCCAAGCAGCGCGGCCGCCCCCAGCTCGGCACGCTCGGCAGCGGCAACCATTTTCTCGAGGTGCAGTACGTCGAGCAGATCCACGACCAGCCCGCCGCCCGGGCCTTCGGCCTTGCCGCGGGCCAGATTGTCGTCCTCATACACTCCGGCTCCCGCGGTCTCGGCCACCAGGTCTGCACCGACTATCTCGCCGAAATGAACGGCGCCATGCGGCGCTACAACATCACCCTGCCCGACCGTCAGCTCGCCTGCACGCCGATTTCCTCGCCCGAGGGGCAAAACTACCTGGCCGCCATGCGCGCCGCCGCCAACTTCGCCTGGGCCAACCGCCAGGGGATCCTGCACTTTCTGCGCGGGGCGTTCCGCCGGATCTTCGGCGAAGCGACGCGCCTCGACCTGGTCTACGACGTCTGCCACAACATCGCCAAGCACGAGCGCTACGAGATCGACGGCCAGAAGCGCGACGTGCTGGTCCACCGCAAGGGCGCCACGCGCGCCTTCCCGCCCGGCCACCTCGAAATCCCCGAGGCCTACCGCGGCGTCGGCCAGCCCGTACTGATACCTGGCAGCATGGGCACGGCTTCCTGGGTGCTCACCGGCGCCGACGGCGCCATGCGCGAAACTTTCGGTAGCGTCTGCCACGGGGCCGGGCGGCTGCTGAGCCGCACCGCCGCCCGCAAGGGCCGCGACGCCCGCCAGGTCCAGAAGCAGCTCGAAGAGCAGGGGATCCTCGTGAAGAGCGAAACTCGCGACGGGATCCTCGAAGAAATCCCCGAAGCCTACAAGGACGTCGACGAGGTGATCGACGTAGTGCACCGCGCCGGCCTGGCCCGCAAGGTCGCGCGGCTGCGACCGATGGGAGTGATCAAGGGGTGACACGGCCCCCAGAACCTAGCAGTACACTTCCCGCCGATGGGCAACCGAATAGACCAGAAATATCCTGCTTTTGTCGTCGACGGTCCAGAGGATGCGATAGTCTCCGCGACGCAGACGGTAACCTTCCCGGCCTCGGAGCTTCTTGGTCTCGATGATCCTGTCGTGAATCTCGACGGGAATGACGGCCAACTCTTTCTCGGCTGACCGTTTCACAAGGACGCGGTAGCCCACTAACGCCGTTTTCTGCGCCGATCCCTCAGATACTCCTTCAACGGGCGGGCGGGTTCCTGCTCGCGCCGAGCCAGAATGACCGAGTCCATCAGGTCTTCCCGGAAGCGCCGGTCTTGCAGGAGTCTCTCCACCACGGCTCCCTGCTGCTTTCTCGGCAGCGATCGAAACTTCGCGCAGAAGACGTCAGCGGTTGCCTGGGTAGCGCTCATAATGCCCGGTCCCTCTTCTTCATAATACCTCTCCTGGCGCAGCGGCATCAGAAGCCGGATCTCGCAGCGACCGTGTTATGCTGCAATGGCTAGCCGCTCCATCGTCAATTCCCCATGGCCGACCCGAACTGCGCGCTATGCGACGGCACTGGCTGGCGCACCATCGAGCGCGGCGAATTCTCCGCCGCCGAGCCGTGCGAGTGCCGCGAGACGCAGCGCCCAGCCCAGTTGCTCGAGGCGGCGCAGATCCCGCCCCGCTTCGAGCGCGCCGCCTTTGACAACTTCCTGCTTCCCGGCCAGCAGAACAACCCCATTGCCAACGAGAACCTCAGCAAGGCCATGCTCGACGCGCGGGTCTTTGCCCGCGAGTTCCCGCAGCTCGAAAAGCCCGGTCTGCTGTTCATGGGCTTGCCCGGCGTCGGCAAGACGCACCTGGCTATCGCCACGCTGCGCGTGCTGCTCGAGCGCGGCTTCGAGGTTCGCTTCTTCGATTACCAGAATCTTCTCGAGCGCATCCGCGCCGGCTACGATCCGGCCTCCGGCTCGGCCGCTCGCGAAGCCTACCAGGCGGCCCTCGACACCGAGGTCATCCTCCTCGACGATCTGGGCGCGCACCGCATCAGCGACTGGGTCGAGGACACCGTTACCGCCATCATCAACCACCGTTACAACCAGCGCAAAGCGACCATCGTCACGACCAACCTGCCGGATCCCGATCTGGGCGACGCCTGGGCGGATAAGAAACCGGCGACCGGCCGCTACTCGGTCAAGGACACCCTGGCCGACCGCATCGGCGCCCGCTCGCGCTCGCGGCTGTTTGAGATGTGCAAGCTCGTCCGGATCACCGTCACGGAGGACTACCGCCTGCGCAGCGTACGCTCTTAGTGGAGTGATGGTAATATGTGTCCGCTTTGCGAGCGCCGGAAGCCTACGTCTCGTGGATGAATGCGCACCTCGGTTTCAACCCGAGGGCACAAGCAAACTCGGACGCTCTCTCGGATTTCGTGGTCGCAGATCTGCGGCAAACTTGCCCATCGCTGAATACGGCCCTCGACGCGGGCCAGATAAAAACTCAAAGGAATGCCGACGTGCGGACCCGCGTGGCGGGGCGGAACATCGACCTCGTGCTTTACGAGGCAGACAAGGGGCCATTGCTGTCAGTTCGAATCTCCGTCGAGCATAAGACCATTATGGCCGCGCACGGGAAGGCTCGGTGGAATCGCTACGGGGATCTCATCGCCTACTCCAACCACGCACACAATCATCGCCGAGACTGTATTGCTGGCGGGATCGTGGCCGTGAATGCGTCGGGTACCTACGAAAACCCTGACAGCTTTGCGCGAGGCTTGCAGCGCCCCAAACTTCGCATGGAGAAGGTCGTTGCTGACACGGTCCAGATCTTTGCCGACATGCCGCTCCGAGGCGCAGTCGAAGATCCGAACGATCAGCTCGAAGCGATAGCCGTGATCGTGGTGGAATATGACGGCGTGAAGCCGGCGAAACTGGTCGCCGGCCCGCTGGCGCCACAGCCGGATAGCCTCGTCCATTACGACCGCTTTGTGCTTCGGATTTCGGATCTCTACGTGAAGCGCTTCAGCGCACAATGACGGAAGGACTGTCCTCGAATAGATCCAAAAACTCGGCCTCCAGCCGCATTCGGGCCATACTGAAGTAGCTCCGTTCGATCTCCACGCCGATGCTATTCCTGTGGCAACGAGCGGCTGCGAGAGCCGTGCTCCCTGTTCCCATGAAGGGATCTAGGACCATGTCTCCTGCGAAGGAGAACATGCGTACCAGCCGGTGAGCCAGCTCAACCGGGAAGGGTGCGGGATGGTCCCGTGTGGATTCTCCGGGGAGGCCGGTCCAGAATGAGCGAAACCATTCGGAATGCTCTTCCTTCGAAAGCCGCGAAAGCTGGCGCTGTTCCTCAGTCGGCTGCCGGTAGCCGCCAGACTTGCGGAGCATCAGGATGTACTCCACGTCGTTCTTAACGATAGCGTTCGGTTCGTAGGGCTTCCCCAGGAACGAGGAACCGTTCTCCACCTCGTAGCTGGCGTTGGCGATTTTGTGCCAGAGAATCGGCGTCAAGTAATCCAGTCCGACTCGTCGGCAACGAACAGCAATATCGGCGTGGAGCGGCAAGACCATATGACGCCCATGATTTCGCCTTCGGGCTAGGCAAACATCGCCCACAACACAACAGATTCGACCCCCAGGCACCAGGACGCGGTAACAATGCTGCCAGACCTTCTCGAGCTCATCGTGGAACCGCTCGTATTCAGCTACGGCCCCTAGCTGGCTACGGTTAGGCGGGTATTCCTTCAGGGTCCAGTACGGCGGAGACGTGACCACTAGATGGACAGACTCATCCTGTACCCAGCCCAGTTCGCGGGCGTCGCCGTGGTGGAGAATGTGTGTTGTTTTGGCCGCTCGTGCCGTCGGGGCGGTAATGCTTGGCATCACTCCGCATGATAGAAGGCTCATGGTTGGATTACAAGAGCCTATCGGCAGGGCATCAACCCAGGTTTAGCGTACCACCTGCCTGCAGTCTCACTCGACCATCCCGAACATGCCGGCGTCCTGAGCCGGTCGTCCATGGGGCTGGGGGCGGACCGCTATCACGCAATTTGCTGGGGCGTTCAGAGAGAAGCCCGGGAGGAATTGGTCGCACATTTGCGACCAATTCGGGGACCGCGTCACGGGCTGGATGATATGGCAGATTTGCCACATCATCCGGGCGCTGGCGCGCGGCCGGCACAGCATGGTTCAGACCTGCGATAAAATATAGGGTTCATGGCCGCCGAAACGCCTGAGCCGGAAATCAAGGTCACCGACCGCCGCCGGTTCACCGCCGAGGGCGAGGCCCTCGACGCCGCTGAAGAAATCGAGCGGGCGCCCTCCGCGGAAACGGAGCCGGAAGGCCCTGCGCCGACTCTGCCGCCGGCGAACTTCGAGTTCCTGGTTCTCTCGCTCCGCTGGCAGGCCGAGATGCAGCTCGGACTCTACCGCCGCGCCGACGACAAGCCGGCCCCGCGGGATATCGACGGAGCCCGTCACTCCATCGATCTGCTGGGCGTCGTGCAACAAAAGACGCGCGGCAATCTCTCGCTCGAGGAGCAGCGCCTGCTCGACAACTCGCTCACCGAGCTTCGCTTCCGGTACCTCCAGGCGGCGGAGCAGTCGAGCCAGAAACCCTAAAGATGACTGGCCCGATACAGATCACCGTGCTCGGCTCGGGCACCAGCGTCGGCGTGCCGACGATCGGCTGCGACTGCCGCGTCTGCCGCTCGCCGGATCCTCGCGACAAGCGCCTCCGCCCTTCGATCCTGGTCAGCTACGCGGGCCGCAACGTCCTGATCGACACCACGCCGGACTTCCGCGCCCAGGCCCTGCGAGCCGGTTTTCGCACCCTGGACGCCGTGTTGTATACGCACGCTCACGCCGATCACATCATGGGGCTCGACGACGTGCGGCCCTTCAACTATGGCCGGCCCGACCGCATCCCGCTCTATGCCGAGCCCGACGCCATGGCCACCATCCGGCGCATCTTCCGGTACGTTTTTGAGGACCCCTCGAACCACTGCGGCGGCATCCCCCGGGTGGAGCTTTTTCCCATCGACGAGCGCGGGGTCGAGCTGTTCGGTCTCCGCTTCCAGCCGGTGCCGCTGCTGCACGGCGCGAGGCCCATCATCGGGTTCCGTTTTGGACGCGCCGCCTACCTCACCGACCATAGCGACATACCGGCGGAGTCGCTGCCGCTCCTCGCAGGCCTCGACGTGCTGTTCCTCGACGCCCTCCGCCACACGCCGCACCCCACGCACTCGACCATCGAGCGGTCGCTCGGCTGGGTGGCGCAGCTCCAGCCCGCGCGCGCGTTCTTCACGCACATCTGCCACGAGCTCAGCCACGAGGAAACCGATCGCGCGCTTCCGCCCCACGTGCGCCTGGCGCACGACGGCCTCGAAATCCTCGTCGCGGGATCGGATTGAGATGTTTGCCGCCTACCACTCCCTCGACCAGGTTCCGGCCGGCTTCGGCCCCTCGGCTCTGACCGTCGGCAACTTCGACGGCGTGCACGCCGGCCATGCGCAGATTCTTCGCGAGGTGGTCGAGAGGGCGCGCGCCGACCGCTGGCTGGCGCTAGCGGTGACCTTTCACCCGCACCCCACGCTCGTCGTCGCGCCCGATCGCGTGCCTCGCCTGCTGACCACTCCCGCCGCCCGGCTCGCCCTGTTCGAGCGCGCCGGGATCGACGCCGCCTTGGTGCTTCCGTTCACCCCGGACGTCGCGCGCCTCGAGCCGGAACAGTTTGTCCGCGACATACTCGTCGAGCGGCTGGCCGCGCGGGCCGTGATCGTCGGTCCCAACTTTCGGTTCGGACGCGCCCACGCCGGCGACGTCGCGGCGCTCGAAGTCTTCGGCCGCCGCCATGGTTTCGAGGTTCGCGTCGTCGAGCCGGTGCGCCGCCGCGGCGAGCTCGTTTCGAGTTCCGCGCTCCGCAGCCTGATTCAAGACGGGAAGCTGTCGCTCGCCGCCCGCATGCTGGGCCGTCCGTTCGCGGTCGACGGCCGCGTTGTGCGAGGCCACGGCGTGGGCTCGAAACAGACCGTCCCGACGCTGAACCTCGCGCCCGAGACCGAGGTCCTTCCGGCGCGCGGCGTCTACGCTACCTGCACCTCGGACCTCGACTCGGCCCGCCGCTGGCCTTCGGTGACCAACGTAGGCTTCCGCCCGACCTTCGACGGCCGCGACCTCTCGATCGAAACGTTCTTACTGCGGCCCTTCGAAGGCGAACCGCCGGCTCGCATCTCGGTCGCCTTCTGGCGCCGCCTGCGCGACGAGATCAAGTTCCCGTCGCCGGAGGAGCTCCGCGCCCAGATCCTGCGCGACGCGGCCGCCGCCGAAAAGTTTTTCCACCGCCTCCGAGCGGTGTCTCCCAAGGAGGTAATCTCGTGAAACTGACACGCGGAAAGCTCCAGGGCCTGGAGGCCGTTTCCGATTCCCGCGGCATCATCGCCGCCGCCGCCATGGACCAGCGCGGCGCGCTGCGCAGCCCCATCGCGAAAGCCATGGGCGTCGCCGCCGATGCCGTCACCTCGCAGCAGATGGGCGAGTTCAAAAGCGCCGTCGCGCGCCTGCTGACGCCTCATGCCAGCGCCATCCTGCTCGACCCCGAGTACGGTCTCGAAGCCGCTAAGCTTCGCCACAAGGACGCCGGCCTGCTGCTCGCCTACGAAAAGAGCGGCTACGACAATACCCAGCCGGGCCGCCGCGCCGACCTGCTCCCGCGCGTCTCGGTGCGCCGCCTGCAAGAGATGGGCGCCGACGCCGTCAAGGTCCTCATCTACTACACCCCCGACGAGGACGGCGCCATCAACGACTCGAAGCACGCCTTCGTCGAGCGCATCGGCGCCGAATGCGCCGCCGTCGACATTCCTTTCTTCCTCGAGTTTGTCGGCTACGATCCCGCCGGCGGCGACGAGAAGGGCCTCGAGTTCGCCAGGCGCAAGCCCGAGGTGGTCACCCGCAGCATGGCCGAGTTCTCGAAAGACCGCTACCAGGTGGACGTGCTCAAGGTCGAAGTGCCCGTCAACGTGGCCTTCGCCGAGGGAGCGGCCGGCTACATCGGCCCCAAGGCCTACTCGAAGCAGGAGGCCCTCGATCATTACCGCCGCGCCGCCGCCGCTTCGCGCCGGCCCTTTATCTATCTCAGCGCGGGTGTCAGCAATGAGCAATACACAGAAGCACTGCGCTGGGCTGCCGAAGCCGGCGTCGCTTTCTCCGGCGTTCTCTGCGGCCGCGCCACCTGGAAGGACGGCATCCCGGTCTACGCCAAGCAAGGGCTGGCCGCGCTCGACCAGTGGCTCGCGAAACAGGGCGTCGCCAATATCCAGGCGGTCAACGATTGCCTG
>Ga0247727_10000566_pt1 | contig 90677 bp, 77 predicted proteins | sample WisWelCaveWW1625_FD_202498 | JGI IMG/M metagenome (GOLD analysis project Ga0247727, IMG submission 202498) | Biofilm microbial communities from Wishing Well Cave, Virginia, United States - WW16-25 | ecosystem: Environmental > Aquatic > Deep subsurface > Groundwater > Cave microbial mat | place... | reverse complement strand
CGCGTCCATGAGCTGGACGCGCCGCACGTTCACGTCGTCCATCGGGCTCAAGTGGCTCATGGCGCTGTCGGGCGCCCTGCTCGTAGGGTTCGTGATCGCCCACATGGCCGGGAACCTCCTCGTCTTCCTCGGCCCCGACGCGATCAACGAGTACGCGGTTGGCCTGCGCGAGATGCCGTTGCAGCTTCTGTGGGTGGCACGAGCGGGCCTGGGGGCCGCGTTCCTCGTCCACGTCTTCACGGGCGTGCGCCTGACGAACCTGAACAAGGATGCGCGGCCGACTGCCTACGCGGTCAAGAAGCCCGTCGTGTCCTCGCTCGCTTCGCGCTCGATGATGCTCGGCGGCCTGTTCCTGCTGGCGTTCGTCCTCTACCACCTCGCCCACTTCACGTTCCACGGGACGAACCCGGAATTCGCCGACCTGCGAGACGCGCAGGACCGCCACGACGTCTACTCGATGATGGTGCTGGGCTTCACCAGCCCGATCGTCTCGGCGCTGTACATCGTGGCGATGATCCCGCTCGCGCTGCACCTCTCGCACGGGGTTTCCAGCCTGTTGCAGTCCTTGGGCCTCTCCGATCCGAAATTCGGCAGCCTCGTCCGCGTGCTAGGCCCCTTCGTCGCGACGGTGATCTTCGTCGGGAACGTGTCGATGCCGGTGGCCGTGCTCTTCGGCGCGTTGCCCTTGCCCGCGGGAGGCGGCTGATGGCCCTCGACGCACGCGTCCCGGCCGGTCCCCTCGCCCAGAAGTGGGACAAGTGCCGTTTCGACAGCAAGCTGGTCAACCCGGCGAACAAGCGCAAATACTCCGTCATCGTCGTCGGGACGGGCCTCGCCGGCGCGTCGGCGGCCGCGAGCCTGGCGGAGCTCGGCTACGACGTGACGGCGATCTGCTTCCAGGACTCGCCGCGGCGCGCGCACTCCATCGCGGCGCAGGGCGGGATCAACGCCGCGAAGAACTACCAGAACGACGGCGACAGCGTCTTCCGGCTCTTCTACGACACGATCAAGGGAGGCGACTTCCGCGCCCGCGAGGCGAACGTCTACCGGCTCGCGCAGATCTCGACGGCGATCATCGACCAGTGTGTCGCGCAGGGCGTCCCCTTCGCGCGCGAGTACGGCGGACACCTGTCGAACCGGTCGTTCGGCGGCGCCCAGGTCTCGCGCACCTTCTACGCGCGTGGACAGACGGGGCAGCAGCTCCTGATCGGGGCGTACCAGGCGCTCGAGCGGCAGATCGGCCTGGGCAAGGTGAAGATGCTGCCGCGCACCGAGATGCTCGATCTCGTGATCGTGGACGGGAAGGCGCGCGGCGTCGTCGTGCGCGACCTCGTCACGGGCGAGGTCTCTTCGCTCGCCGGGCACGCGGTGGTGCTGGCGACCGGCGGCTACGGGAACGTCTTCTACCTGTCGACGAACGCGGTGTGCTCGAACGTCACGGCAACGTGGCGCGCGCACAAGCGCGGCGCGTTCTTCGCGAACCCCTGCTACACGCAGATCCACCCGACGTGCATCCCGCAGAGCGGCGACCACCAGTCGAAGCTGACACTCATGAGCGAGTCGCTGCGCAACGACGGACGTATCTGGGTTCCGAAGAAGGCGAGCGACGCGCGGTCGCCGGACACGATCCCCGAAGACGAGCGCGACTACTACCTCGAGCGCAAGTACCCCAGCTTCGGGAACCTCGCGCCCCGGGACATCTCGAGCCGGGCGGCCAAGCAGGTGTGCGACGAGGGGCGTGGCGTCGGCGCGAGCGGGCGGGGCGTCTACCTTGATTTCTCGGACGCGATGAAGAGGCTCGGCGAGAAGGCCATACGCGAACGCTACGGAAACCTCTTCTCCATGTACCACGAGATCACGAACGAGGACCCGTACCAGGTCCCGATGCGGATCTACCCCGCGGTCCACTACACGATGGGCGGGCTGTGGGTGGACTACCACCTGATGAGCAACCTGCCGGGCCTGTTCGTGCTCGGCGAGGCGAACTTCTCGGACCACGGCGCGAACCGGCTGGGCGCGAGCGCGCTGATGCAGGGGCTCGCCGACGGCTACTTCGTCATCCCCTACACGCTCGGGCACTACCTGGCGTCGACGAAGCTCGACAGGGCTGGTGCGGACCAGGTGGAGTTCAAGGACGCGGAGACGTCCGTCTCGACGCAGGTCGACAGGCTCCTGGCGATCAAGGGAAAGCGAACGGTCGACTCGTTTCACCGCGAAGTCGGGACTCTTCTCTGGGAGCTGTGCGGCATGGCGCGCAGCGACGCCAGCCTGCGAAAGGCCCTCGCTCGGATCCCGCAGATCCGCGAGGAGTTCTGGAAGGATGCGGCGGTCCTCGGCACGGGGGAGTCGTTCAACCAGTCGCTCGAGCGCGCGGGACGCGTCGCCGACTTCCTGGAGTTCGCGGAGCTGCTCTGCACCGACGCCCTGGAGCGCAAGGAGTCCTGCGGTGGGCACTTCCGCGAGGAGTTCCAGGACGAGGGCGAAGCGAAGCGGGACGACGAGAACTTCTGCTACGCCGCGGCCTGGGAGTTCACGGGCGTCGGGAAGCCCTCCGTCGTCCACAAGGAGTCCCTCGTCTTCGAAAACGTGCACCTCGCCACGAGGAGCTACAAATGAAGTTCCGCGTTCGTGTGTGGCGGCAGAAGAGCCGGACGGACGCCGGGCGCCTGGTCGATCACGACGTCGACGGGATCATCCCGGACATGTCGTTCCTCGAGATGCTCGACGTCCTGAACCGCCGGCTCGAGGAAAAGGCGCGGGAGCCAGTCGCCTTCGACAGCGACTGCCGCGAGGGCATCTGCGGGACGTGCTCGCTCGTCATCGACGGGGTCGCCCACGGGCCGGGCAAGGCCTCGACGACCTGTCAGGTCTACATGCGGTCTTTCCGGGACGGCGCCACGATCATCGTCGAGCCGTTCCGCGCGAAGGCGTTCCCCATCGTGCGCGACCTGGTCGTCGACCGCAGCGCCTTCGATCGGATCATCGCCGCCGGCGGCTACGTGTCCGTCAACACCGGCGGCGCCCCCGACGGCAACGCCCTGCCGGTCCCGAAGTCCGCCGCCGACGTCGCGATGGACGCCGCCGCCTGCATCGGCTGCGGCGCCTGCGTCGCCGCGTGCAAGAACGCCTCGGCGATGCTCTTCGTCTCCGCGAAGGTCACGCACCTCGCGATGCTCCCGCAGGGCGAGCCCGAGCGGGCGAGCCGCGTCCTGTCGATGGTGACGAAGATGGACGAGGAGGGTTTCGGCGCCTGCACGAACACCTTCGAGTGCGAGGCGGTTTGCCCGAAAGAGATCCCGGTCCGCTTCATCGCGAAATTGAACCGCGAGTACCTGCGCGCCGCGCTGCGCGATTCGAAATAGCGGCCTGGGTCCGCGTCCGGTTCGTACCTGCTAGGCTCGAGGTCATGTGGGGCGCGGGGCAGGCGATCGTCGTTCTCCTCGCTGCGTGCGGCGCACGATCGAGGGCCGTCCCGGCCGGCGGTGTGGATCTGGGAACGGACGCCGGCCACGACGCGGGTGGCGCCGAGACCAGGGACGCCAGCCCGGCGGACGCAGGGAATCCGGGCCGGTGCGTCGATCCCTCCGAGAAGCCGCCCGACGGGCCAATCGGAAAGAACTGCGAGACCGACGATGACTGCGAGGGCGACCTGTTCTGCTGGGAAGGGATGGGCAGCGGCGTGTGCACTGCGTGGTGCGATCCCGACCTGCCCGACAGCTGCTCCGCGGGGGCGCAGTGCGCGGGGGGATTGGGACCCGAGGGCGACAATGGCGTCTGCCTCGACACGTGCGTCGTTTCCGACGCCAACCCGTCGTACCAGAGCGCGTGCGGGTGCGAGCCGGGTTGGAGTTGCAACTTCTTGGCGTGCAGCCCTGGTTGCCGCTCGAACGAGGGCTGCTGCCTTCTTCGGTACCTGCGGCCCGAGGACGCCGAGAGCCGCGAATGCAACTCGCGCTGCCTTTCCGAGTCGAGCCGTTGCCACCACGACGGCCGCCCCGGTGCCCGGATCGGCGATCCGTGCCTCATCAGCGAGGAGTGTCCGGTACACGCGTTCTGCCGCTGGTTCGACTGGACTCCAATCCGAAAGGGAGTCCGCTACCCCGTCGCGGGGGTCTGCACAGGCGACTGCAACGGCCCGCCCGGCTTCCCCGACGTCTGCAGCGTCGACGCGAACGCGGTGTGCGTCGACGAGGACCCGCTCGACACCGTGCCCCGAGGCTGCTTCGGGTCCTGCACTCCCGGTGGCGACCCTTGTTCGCGCGCCGACTTCGTCTGCTATCCGCTCGAGGCGGGCGGCGGCTACTGCTTCCCGAGTTGCCTCGATCGGCACGACTTCTTCTGCGATGACGAAGGCCGGGGCGGCACCTGCGAGCCGTCGGGCCTCTGCTCGGGCGAGTGAAGCCGGGCCAGGGCGTCCTGCGGGCGCGTGCTAGCCTCGAAGCCGCATGCGAGGCGCCGGCCCGGCGATCGTCGTCCTCCTCGCCGCGTGCGGCGCGCGATCGACGGCGTTGCCAGACGCCGCGGCCGTGGACGGGGGGAGCCCGCCCCGATGTCTCGATCCGTCCGAGGAGCCTCCGACTGGGCCGATCGGCGTCTCCTGCGAGACGGACGACGACTGCGCCGACGAACTGTTCTGTCTCACGATGGGCGGATTGTGGGAGCCCTTCTGCAGCGCGCGCTGCGATCCCGACGTGCCAGACGGCTGCCCGCCGGGCGGATTCTGCGCGGACGGCTTCGCCGACGGCGGTCGGTGCGTCGACGCCTGCGTCGTGTCCGCGGCGAATCCCGCGCTCGGAAGCTCCTGCGGTTGCGGGTCGGGCGAGCGGTGCGATCTCCTGTGCCAACCCGGGTGCCAGAGCGACGCCGACTGCTGCGCGATCGGCCTGCTGAGCCCGGCGGACGCGAAGGGCCGCACGTGCTCGCAGCGGTGCCGGCCCGAGTCGAGCCGATGCGACCACGACGGGCGGCCGGGCTCGCGGATCGGTGGGCCGTGCCTCCTGGACGAGGAGTGCCCCGCCCACGCCGACTGCGGGTGGTTCGCCTGGACATCCCCGGCAGACGGCGTCCGCCACCCGACGGGCGGGTACTGCACGGGCCTGTGCAACTTCCCGCCGGGCTTCCCGGACGCGTGCGCCGGCGCCGAGGACTCCGTCTGCGTGCCCTTCCTTCCGGAAGCAGGGCCCCCGGGGAGCTGTTTCGAGTCCTGCACCCCCGGCGGCGACCCGTGCGCGCGCGCGGACTTCGTCTGCTACCCCCTCGAGGCGGGCGGCGGCTATTGCTTCCCGAGCTGCCAGGCGTACGGGGGCGACGCCTTCTGCAACATCGAGGGCCGGGGCGGCACCTGCGAAGCGTCGGGGCTCTGCTCGGGCGCGTGAAGCCGGGCAAGGCAGTGCCCCAGGTGGGAGGAATCAGGCTTCTTGGAGGGAAACTGGGGGAGCGGGAAAGCTGATCAGCCGGGGCCGATGTCTTCGCAGCTGTGCGTCGCCGCGAAGCTGCTCAGGACGGGCGGATCGTCGGCGCCGACTGCGGTGAGGGTGATGTCGACCTGCAGCATGTCGCCGTGCGGCTCCGCGATGCCGTTGTCCGCGAAGAGGTCCGTCAGGTTGACCGGGCCCTCGTCGGGCGGCTGCGCGGCGGCCGGGATGGCTGCTGCCGCAGCGAGGCCGGGCAGGTCGTTCGCTGCGCGGACCGCGAAGGAGACGGCCGTCCCGGGAGGCGTGACCGCGTCCCAGCGCAGTTCGGACCAGATCGTCCCGCCGGCGCAGCCCTCGAACACGTGGGTGTACGTTCCCGCGGGGTTCGTGGCGTTGACGAGCTGGAAGCCCGTCATGTCGGAGTAGGTGTACGCGCCGACGAGCTGGTTGTAGGTGAAGTCGATCTCCAGCGTGTCTGGGTCGTATGCCCAGGCGCGGCTGCCGCCGAACTCGACCGACCAGATGTAGCCGTCGAAGTCCACCGCCCAACCGTGACCGCCGCCGACGCCGTCGCCCACCTGCTCCATCTCGAGGGTCTCCGCGTCGATCTTCCACGGGCCGCCCGCGCCCCAGCCGCCGCCGGCCTCGCCGATGAAGGCGTTGCCGTCGCCGTCGCACGCGATGCCGCCGCCCGTCGGGCCGGCCGCCGGGCTCTCCCACTCGTCCGCTTCCGGGTCGTAGCGTGCGATCGAGCTGCCGATCCAGACGCGTCCGACGTTGTCGACCGTGATCCCGTACCAGCTCTCGCCGGCCGGGAGCGGGATGATCGTCGCCTCGAGGTCGTCGTCCGTGGTGTCGACCGTGAGCAGAGCCGACGCGCCGTTGCTGAACGTCCACAGGGCGTTGTTGGGGCCCATCGCCAGTCCGTACGGGTTGACGCCGGGGATGGTCCGTCCGGTCAGCTCGCCGTCCTCGCCGTTGAGCTCGTGGACGTCCGAATGGCCGTAGTCGCCAATCCACACGTACTCCTCGACGACGCCGTCGAGGCCCACGCGGTACTCGAAGCCTGCGCCGCGGGCGCCGCTGCCGACCGGTGTCGACCAGATCCAGCACTCGTCTTCCTGCCACGCGTAGACGTCACCGATGCCCGTGGACGTCTCGATGTCGCCGTCGCCGTCCTGGTCCGGGCACTCGCTCGCGTTGTAGCGAGTGGCTTCGCCGAGGTTGCCGCGGTTCGCCACCACGACGTCGCCGTAGAGGTTGACGGTCGTACGGGACGGGGAGAGCCAGGCGCCGGCTCCGGGGCCCGTCGCGTAGCGACCCTCTTCCTCGCGGGTCCGCGTGTTGATCTTCGTGACGGTCCCTTCCGACGAGTTCGCGATCCAGATCACGTGGTTGCGCACGATCGTGTCGCCGCCCAGGGTCAGTCCGCCCTCGGGGGTCAGCACGACGCCGCTGCCGTTGCTTTCCGTGTCGAACGGGTCGCAGTCGACGCCGACGCAGTCTTCCTCGCAGTCGAAGTTGCAGTTGCCGCACGGGGACCGCACGCCCTCGTCGACCTCGCTGTCGCAGTTGTTGTCCAGGTCGTCGCAGACCTCGTCGGCGGGGAGCTGCTGCCCCTCGCACTCGCCCCAGACGCCGCCGTCGCAGACCATCAGGCCCGCACGGCACGCGCCGATCCCGAGCGATTCGGCCGGTCCGAAGTAGCAGATCTCCGGCTCGACGGCGTCGCAGGGGCAGCCGGGCCCCATGTCGCCGTGATCGTCGCAGAACTGGTCGCACTGCTCCTGCGTGTGAATGTCCGGGACCGAGTCGTTGCAGTCGGAACCCTCGCACCCGGGGCCGACGCCGAAACCGTCGCCGTCGAGGTCGGAGCAGTCGTCGCTGACGTCATCGTCGCCGATGTCGTCGTCGCCGTTCGACCCCGTGCCAGGCCCACCGCATGCGCAACCGAACCCGAGAAGCCCCAGCGCGGCCGGAGCCAGAAGCAGCCACTTCGTCATGATGCGCCCTCCTCCTGCAATGGGTGGGATGCCCCGCCCGTACCGGGACCCACGTAGAAAGATTGGTACACCGGAACGCACGGGGGGTCAAGCAAGGTTTGCGGGGTGGTGCAGGGGGACCCCAAGGCCCAGAAGTTCACCGCAGAGAGCGCACAGGAGGACCCTCCGCGTTCTCTGCGGTTGATTCGAGGGGGGGACGGGGGGGGACGCCCCCCGAGTGGTCAGCCGATGATGAAGTCGCAGCTGTGAGAAACGCTCACCGAGTTCACCACCGGGGCGTCTTCACGCGCGATGCTCTGCATGGTGATTTCCAGATAGAGGATGTGGCCCGGCGTCACGCCGGCCGCCTCGATCGCGTCGCCGATGGACAGCGGTGCCTCGTCCGGAGGAACCGACCCCAGGTCGATGAGCGGGAGCCCAGCGAGCGCCTCGAGCGAATCCGCCGTCTTGAACGAGAACCCGACCGTCGTCCCCACCGGCACGACTGCCTCCCAGGTCAGGTCGACCCAGTTGACCTCCGCGCCGCCCTCGCACGCCTCGAACACGACCGGGAAGATCCCGATGGGGTTCGTCGCGTTGACGAGCTGGAAGCCCGTCATGTCCGAGTAGGTGTATGCGCCGACGAGCTGGTCGAAGGTGAAGTCCAGCTCCAGCGAGTCGGGGTCGATCACGAACGCGTGTGTCCCGCCGAATTCGACCGCCCAGACGTATCCGTCGAAGTCCACCGCCCAGCCATGGCCGCCGCCGTCGGGAATCTCCTCGAACTCCATCGTCTCCGCGTCGACCTTCCACGGTCCGCCGCCCCCGCCGAACGCGAGGCCGTACTCGCCGATGTACGCGTTGCCCTCCGAGTCGCACGCGATGCCGCCGCCGTTGACCACCACGTCCGGCGACTCCCACTCGTCCGATTCCGGGTCGTAGCGCGCCGTCGATCCGCCGATCCACGGGCGTCCGACGTTGTCGACCGTGATCCCGTACTGGTACTCGCCGGCGGGGTAGGGGTGAACGGTCGTCTCGAGGTCGTCGTCCGTCGTCGTCACCTCGACGAGCCCCGAGACCCCGCCGCCCCATCCGTTGAAGGTCCACAGCGTGTTGTCCGGACCCATCGCCAGGCCGTACGGGTACATCCCCGGGATCTCGCGGCCGGTCAGCTCGCCGTCCTCGGCGTTCACCTCGTAGATGATCGAGGTCGAGGTGCTGCCGGTCCAGACGATCTCCTCGACGACGCCGTCGAGGCCCAGGCGGATCTCGAATCCCGTCCCGCGCAAGCCCGACGCGACCGCCGTCGACCAGATCCAGCACTCGTCGTCCATCCACGCGTACACGTCGCCGCGTCCGGTCGACGTCTCGACGTCTCCGTCGCCGTCCTGGTCGGGGCAGTCGCTCGCGTTGTACCGCGTCAGTTCGCCCGCGCCGCCGCGGTTCGCGACCACGACGTCGCCATTGTAGTTGACGCTCGTACGGCTCGGGCTGTCCACCCATCCCGCGCCCGGCCCCGTGTCGTACCGCCCCTCTTCCTCGCGGGTCCGCGTGTTGATCTTCGTCACGGTCCCTTCGGAAGAGTTCGCGATCCAGATCACGTAGTTGCGGATCGACGTCTCCCCGTCCAGCGTCAGGCCGCCCTCCGGCGTGCACACGACGCCCGCCGCGCCTTCCGTCTCGCAGTCGAACGGGTCGCACGAGACGCCGACGCAGTCTTCTTCGCAGTCGCTGTTGCAGTCGCCGCAGGCCGAAGTCACGCCCTCGTCGACGACGCCGTCGCAGTTGTTGTCCGCCTCGTCGCAGACTTCATCGAGCGGGAGCTGCTGCCCGTTGCAGTCGCTCCAGATGCCGTCCTCGCAGGCCATGATGCCCGCGCGGCACGCGCCCACTCCGAGCGAACCCGCCGGCCCGAAGTAGCAGATCTCCGGCTCGACCGCGTCGCACTCGCAGCCCGGACCCATGCCCGCGACGTCGTCGCAGAACTGGTCGCACTGCTCCTGGGTGTGGACGGTCGGGACGGAGTCGTTGCAGTCCGACCCCTCGCAGTCCACGCCCACGCCGAATCCGTCGCCGTCGAGGTCCGAGCATCCCTCCGGACCGTCATCGTCGTCGCCGCCGTTGCCGTTGCCCGGCCCGCCGCACGCACAACCCGAAACGAGAAGGGCGAACGCAGCCGCCCCCCAGCCGAAGTGCTTGTTCATCTCCGCGCCCTCCTTCAGATCGGAGCGGCCATCGCCCGTGAGGCCAATCCGAGTCGAGGCCCGACATACACCCGAGGCGGAAGACGGTCAAGCAAGGGTTGCGTGGTGGGGACCCCCTGCACCAGGCGAGGCCTTGGGCGTCGTTGCCTGATCATCCGAAGACGCGGGCGCCGACACCGACGAAGGGGTTTGTCCGCTTCTCCACGCCGACGGTCGTGTCCGGACCGTGTCCGCAGATCACCCTCGTCTCCTCCGGCAAGGAGAAGATACGGCCGCGTATCGACTTCACGAGTGCGCCGCCGTCTCCGCCCCACAGGTCCGTGCGCCCGACGGACCCAGCGAAGAGGGTGTCGCCCGCGAAGACCAGGCCCTGCGCCGAGGCCACGAATGTCACGCTTCCGGGCGTGTGCCCCGGCGTGTGGACGACGCCGAGCTCGATCTTCCCCGCACGCACGACGTCGCCGTCCGCGAGGAAGCGATCGACCGTAGTCGTCCGGGGAACCGGCATCCCGAGCATCCCGGCCTGCACGGCGAGCATCTCGTAGAGGAACAGGTCGGCTTCGTGCAGCAGGACCGGCGCGCCCGTGTCTTTCTGAACGTCCGCCGTGGCCCCGACGTGATCGATGTGCGTGTGCGTGTGGACGATCGCCTTCGCCGCGAGGCCGTGCCGGCGCAAGACGGCGGCAACCCGGTCGGCGTCGTCGCCCGGATCCACGACAATCGCCTCCTTTGTCTCGGGGTCCCCGATCACCGTGCAGTTGCAGCCCAGGGGCCCGACGGGAAAGGACTCGACGATCGCGTGGAAGCCGGGGTGCACGCCGGATCCATGCGGCGTCTCCACGGCTTTGACAAGCCAGGATCGCCTCCCCATGCTGCATCCGTTGAGCGAACCCGCCTACGAGACTCCGTATCGAGGTCCGACGCCCCCTGCGCAGCCTCCGCCTGCACGCGGCCGCGGAGCGGTGGGCGCTGCGGCCCTCGGCGTCGGGGTGCTCCTCTTCAAGTTCGCGAAGTTCATCTTCATCCCGCTCAAGTTCCTCGGGCTCGGCAAGTTCTGGGTCACGGGCCTGTCGATGCTCGCGATGGTCTGGTCGTACGCGATGTTCCACGGGTGGCTGTTCGCCGTGGGCCTCGTGGTCCTCATCTTCATCCACGAGATGGGGCACGCCTTCGAGATCAAGCGCGCGGGGCTCGGCTCCTCCTGGCCCGTCTTCATCCCCTTCATGGGCGCGTTCATCACGCTCAAGGGCGCGGTGCTCGACGTGCACACCGAGGCGCGCATCGGCATCGCGGGGCCCGTCGCCGGCGCCGCCGCGTCCCTCGGGTGCGTCCTCATCTACCAGGCGACCGGCTCGACTCTCTTCCTCGCGCTCGGGTACGTCGGGTTCTTCCTGAACCTCTTCAACATGCTCCCGATGCGCCCCCTCGACGGCGGTCGCGTCTTCGCCGCCATCTCTCGCAAGGCGAGCCCGTGGGGCCTCGGGATTGTCGCCCTCGCGATGTTCTTCACCGGCAGCCCGATGCTCATCTTCATCGCGATCATGGGATTCATGAGCTGGATGAGCCAGCGCAACATGCCCCCCGAGGCCGCGGAGCGCTATCACTCGATCCCCGATCGCCTCCGCCTCGCCTGGGCCGGCGCCTACTTCGGCCTCGTCCTCGCCCTGGGCCTCGGCATGGCCTACACGTTCGGCGCCGCGAGCTGAGCTAGCTGGGCCGCCTCTGCCGCACCGGGAGGAACGCAAGCAAGAGCAGCGCGAGGAAGCTGCCGCCGGCCGGGCCTTCGCCCGCGGCGCGGCAGGCGCAGCCGCCGCCTCCGTCGGCGACCAGGAAGGTGCGGCCTCCGCCGACGCCTCCGTGATCGGGGGGATCGCCGACGCGGCCGACGTCGGAGTCGGTGTCGCCGTCGGTGTCGGCATCCGCGTCGGCGTCCGTGTCGGCGTCGGTGTCGACGTCCGTATCGCCGCCGCCGACGTCCGTCTCGTCGTCGTCGGCCGCGTCGTCGCAGCCGGCGTCGAGCGGGAAGTCGATCGCGGCGTCGCCGTCGTCGTCGAGGCCGTTCGAACAGGCGGAGACGTGTCGCTCGGTCGAGTCGTCCGCGTCCTCGCAGTCGGCGTCGTCGAGATCGACGTCGCCGTCGCCGTCGTCGTCGATCCCGTTCGAGCAGGCGGGCGGTCCGGCCTCGTCGTCGTCGTCGAAGCCCGCGCAGCTCGGGTCGGCCGGGAAGTCGGTCAGGCCGTCGCCGTCGTTGTCCTCGCCGTCGGAGCAGGCGACCTCGTCCGTTTCGTCGACGTCCACGCCGTCCGTGCAGCCGGGATCGTCCGGGAAGTCGGTGAGTCCATCGCCGTCGTTGTCTTCCCCGTCGTTGCAGGCCGTCACGCCGCCCAGGCCCTGCACGATCACCGCGACCGACCGCTGGCTCTCGATCTCGCCGGCGGCCTCGGCCGTGGCCGTCACGTGCTGACCGGCGAAAAGCGTCGGGACGTCGGCGCTCCAGGTCCCGTCCGCCGCGGACGCCGTCTCCGCCTCGGGGTTGCCGTTCATCTGCACGCGGATCGTCGTCCCTGCCGCCTCCGTCGTCGTTCCGGTGACGCTCGTGTCGTCCTCGAAGAGAGGATCGTCCACCCCCGGAGTGTCGCTGCGGACGACGTCCACGAGCAGCGGCGCGACGTTCGAGATCTCGTCCTCGAGATCGCCGTGCCAGGTCTCCAGCGCGGCGGTGTACACGCCGGGCGCGGTTCCGGCCGGCACGTCCACGTCTAGCTCGAGGGTCGCGAACGCGCCGGGCGCGACGTCCACGATTCCGGCCGTGTAGGTGAGCGTGGACCCCGCGATCGCGGGGTTCGCGACGGCGCCGCCGTCCACGGTCGAGCTGCCCGCGACGTAGGTGAATCCGGTCGGGAGCTTGACGATCCACGAGTCGAATGCCGCGGTTCCCGTGCCCGAGTTTCCGATCGTGCCCGTGTATGTGACGCGGTCTCCCGCTGCCACGGCGTCAGGCGAAACCTGCAGGTCGAGGTCGATGACGGTCACCGCGCTCAGGTTCGTGTAGGCCGTCGCGATGAACCCCGGGAGCGGAAGCTGATCCGAGCTGTATACGGCGCGGTTGACGGCCGCCGTGCCGCCGCCCGCCGTGAACTCCAGCACGTACTCGAACTCCTCGCCCGGGGCGAGGACCGCGATGTCCCACCGGCGCTCCGTCGCGCCCGCGTCCGCGCAGCAGGTGCCGTCTCCCGCGATGCTTCCCGCGCCGTCGACGAGGTTGAGCGCTCCGTCGTAGCAGTCGCAGACGACGACGTTCGTCTGGTCGTCCACGGACAGGTTCTTGCCGGAGATCGTGTAGAAGAGGGTGTCGCCCGCCAGCGCGTTTAGCTGGTCCACGGCGATGCTGAAGTCCAGCGACAGGTTCACGCACGAGGGGGCCGGAACGAAGTAGCGCCACGAAAGGTCCTTGCCGCCCGAGGATCCGTCGGCGCGCTTCGAAGAGCAGTCGCCGCCGAAGACCTCCGCGCACACGATGTCGTCGCCGATCACCGGGTCGAGCGGCAGGTCGAGAACGCGCACCGAGATCTCCGCGAAGTACTCGTCGCCGACCACCAGCTCGCCGAGTGCATAGCGGACGGCCGTCGTGTATGGCGCGCCTGGGTCTGCCGCGTCGAAGGAGGCCAGGGGCTCGTCCGCCGACAGCGCCAGGCCGAGCAGATCGCCGGCCCCGTCGAGCGCCGGAACGCCAACGCGTGTGGCGAGTCCAGGATCGGGCATCGGCGGCTCGTTTCCGCGCACTCCGATCTCTCCGCCGAACGTGCGGATCCGGCTCCACGGACCGGTCGTGTCCGAGTGCTCGACGTTCGTGGCGTCGGGGATGTCGCCGGCCGCGCCGGTGAACGTCGCCTCGTACGGGTACCAGGTCTCGGGCCCGGCGACGGCGGAGCCGTACATGTCCGGCGACGCGCCGGTGCCGCCGCCCAGGAACGTGCCGCTCCCTGCGCCCATCGCCACGACCTGCGCGTAGTCCCAGATGCAGTGGGCGTAGGAGTCCGTCCCGTTGAGGATGTTCAGAAGCCCGCCCTCGCCGGTCGGGTTCTCGACCATGAGGATCCCGTTGAAGATGGACAGGAACTCCTCGCCTGCCGCGTCGCCTACGGGGACGCGCTCCGTCCACGGCGACATGGAGTAGAAGACGCCGGTGTCCGCGTAGAGTTGCGAGAGCGAGCCCATCACGAGCGGCGCCTCGTAGGTGCGGTCCCCACGCGGGCCGATGCCGTCCGACGCCAGGCCCCCGCGGTGCGGCGTCACCGTGAACCCGTCGGCGTCGACGAACCGCACGCCGACGACCTCCACGTTCTGCGGGACGTAGGCCGTCAGGTATCCGCCGAGGCCGCGGTGGCATCCGTTCGGCACGGGCGTGAACGTCGCGACGAGCGTGAGGATGTCGCCGACCTGGATCGCGGTGTCGCTCTCTCCGCCGCCGACGCCCGGGCGTCCCTGCGGGTCGATGAGGGCCACGGTCTGCTCCGTGGCGCCGATGCGCGTGCCGATCTGCCCGACGCTGTCGCTGCGCGCCGCGAGCGGTGCGCAGACGAGCACGAGGCCGACGAGGGTCTTCGCGAGGTTCTTCATCACTTGATCTCCGGCTCGACGATGCGCTGGGGGACGATCACGTAGACGTTGCGGCTGTCGAGGACGGTCACGCCGTCCCCGACGACCTCGATGTCCAGGGTGAAGAGCTGCAGCTCCTCGATCTCCACGACGAAGTCGTTCTGCGCGGTCAGATCGAACTCGACGCGACTGCCCGGCTGAACGCCCACGAAGACGTCTCCGACGATCGCCGCGCCGTCCGGCGCGGGCGGGTGCGGCACGATGGACGTGATGAAGTCGGCCGTCGTCGTCCCGTCCGGGAGGAAGTCGATCGCCGCGGGACGATCGCGATCCCGGGTTCCGACGGCCCGTGCCGAGATGTCGATCGTCCCGAACGTCGCGAGCTGCTCGATCGCGTCGACGATGAGGGCCCCGAGGCCCGTTCCGTCCGTCCGGACGTCGAACACCAACGGGCACATCGATGCGCCGCCGACGTCCACGGCCGGGTTCGGCGCGCCGTCGATCCCGGTCGCGCATTCTCCGCCCACGGCCGGCACGAGCGCGTTCGTCGCGATCGCGAGTCGCTCGAGCTCTGCGCGCGGGTCGTCCGCGGTGCCTTCGTTCTCGATGCTGCAGATGCCGATCACCCGGGCGCCGATCGCGTTCAAGACCTCGACGGCCTCGGCCTCCGAGTGGGCGTCGTCCGCGAATCCAACGTACTCCGCCGGCAGGTGCGAGCGCGCGTCCGTCACCTGGATCACGAGTGGCAACGCCCCGTCGCGGAACCCGACGCCGCCGATTCCGAGCGGCGCCGGATCCCAGCCGAATGCTGCGAAGCCCGCTCCGGTCGCCCACTGGTAGAGCGCCTCGATGCCGGACTCCGGCGTGTCGAGCCCGCCCGCCGCCGGCGGCAAGAGGTCCACGCCCGCGGACACGTCGTCCACGATCGTCGTCACTTCCTGGAGCACCTCGTACGGCCGGTCGCCCGCGAGGCCGAACGGATCGAGCGGGAAGTCCTCGAAGCGCCCGACGCCGTAGGCCGCGTCCTCGAAGACGGCGTCCACGCCGGCGACGATCTGGCCCGAGATGCTCGCCTGGATCTCGGCGATCTCCTCGCCGAAGCTGCCCGTCGTGTCGACGGAGAAGAAGAGGTCGCTGCGGCGCAGGTCGGTCGAGAAGTCGAGCGTGCCCTCCTGCTCGGGTCCTTCGAAGGGCAGGACGAAGAAGAAGTCCCCTTCCGGGATGTCGCTGGCCGGATCGTTCGGATCCGTTCCCGCGGCCCGCTCGACGAGGTCCGGCGTCCCGTCCCCGTCGGTGTCGGCGTCGGTCGGCGAGCTCTCGCCTTCGTCGACGACGCCGTTGCCGTTCGGATCCTCCTCGGCGTCCGGGATCCCGTCGCCGTCGCTGTCGAGGTCGCGGAAGTCGGGGCGGTCGTCCTCGTCCGTGTCGACCGGCCGCGTCTCCTCGCGGTCGTCGCCCGCCTCGATCGCGTCGGGAATCCCGTCGCCGTCCGTGTCGAGGTCGCGGAAGTCCGGCGTGCCGTCGCGGTCGTAGTCCCCGATCCGCTCGTCGATGTCCGCGATCGTGTCGCCGTCCGCGTCCGTGTCGAGGTGGTCCGACTGTCCGTCGCCGTCGGTATCCACGGGCTCCCACTCGTCGCCCGTCTCGTCGATGTCGTCGATCAGGTCGTCGTCGCTGTCCGCGTCCTGGAAGTCGGGCGTGCCGTCGCCGTCGGTGTCCACCGGGGGCGTCCCCAGGGCGTCGTCGCCCGCTTCGTCCTCGTCGCGAATCGCGTCCTGATCGGAGTCGTAGTCGCTGAAGTCGGGGTAGAGGTCGGCGTCCGTGTCGAGGTTCTGGGCCATCGACTCGTCGGCGTTCGTGATCCCGTCGCCGTCGAAGTCGTCGTTCGGGCCGCGCTTCCCTTCCTCGTCGTCACCGCATCCGCAGGACGCGGCCAGAAGGGCGAGGATCGGCGGCAGCAAGCGGGTCGAGGGCATGTCGATCTCCATGGGGGGGCGCAGACCCCCTGCGAAGATGGTGCCGGAAGCGGTGCCGCCGGACAAAAGGGGATTTCGAGAGCTGGATCGCGCGAACCTCGTTCGACTGCGCAAGCGCTTGCGCAGTCCGTCCGCACGGCGAAGACGGGACCGGCCGGCGTCGATTCGGGCATGATCGAGGGGGTGGGTCCTGGGCCTCGCACGGCGCTGCGGATCGGAATCCTGTCCGTACTGCTGCCCTGCGCCCGTGCGCCCGCGGACGAGGGTCCGCTCGTCCTCGTGCTGCAACCCCCCGATCCGGTGCCCCGTCTCGACACTGCGGACGTCGCTCTCGCGCTGGACCTGTCGCTCGGAGATCTGGGCATCCGCGTCCGTCCGGGACCGCCGGCTTCCGGCGGATCGGAGCGCGAGCAAGCGGCGGCCGCGAGCGCCGCAGGCCGCGCAGCGAGGGCGCTCGCCGTCGTCTGGTACGCGCGCACTTCCGCGGGCGGGCCGGTCGTCGTCCACGTCCTCGACCTGCGGGCCGGGAGAACCACGATGGAGGCGATCGCGATCGAGGCCGATCTCGACGACTCCACCGCGCGGGCCCTCGCGCTCAAGGTGCGACACCTGCTGCGCGTCGCGCTCGTCGAGCGCGCCAGCGAGTCGCCCCGGATCATGGAGCTGGTCGAGCCGATCTTGCCCAGGCCCCCGCCGGCGGCTCCCACGCTTCATGTCTCGCTCGACTTCGTCGCGGCCGCAGCGCCTGCGGGACTGCGACTCGGGCCTGGCGGGACGATCTCCGTCGTCGCGTTCCGGTCGCTCGAGGCGTCTGCGCTGCTCGCGTTCCTCGATCAGGGCGACCGGTCGATCGAGACCGGGACCTCGCGGACCACGGAGATCGCCGCCGGGGCGCTACTCGACCTTCGCCTGCTGCCCGGTCGGGTCGAGCTGCGCGCCGGACCGTTCGGACGGGTGCATCTGCTCTCGTCGCACGGGACGACGCTGGACGGTCGCAGCGGTTCCGACAGAGCGGCCGTCCCGGAGGTCGGGGTGTGCGCTCGCAGTCGGGCGCACGTGCACCCGGACATCGGCCTCGGCGCGAGCGTCTGCGCGGGTTGGGTCGTCGCCCGGCAGCGCTTCCTCCTCCGCGGCGAAGAGGCTTTCGACCTCGGTCGCGCCGGCCTGGAGCTGCGATTCGGAGTTGTCGCGCCGGGTCTGTGAATCAGCCCTGCCACTCGCAGACGGTCTGGCCGTGCTCGCAGGACATTCCCTCGGCACAATCCAGGTCGTCGAAGCACTCGTAGAAGCACGTGTCGTGCTCGCAGAGCATCCCGCCGGGACAGTCACCATCGTCGCCGCAGGGGTAGGTGCACATCCCGCCGCCGCAGTTGCCGCTGTCGCAGCAGAAGCCGGTCTCGCAGTCGTAGTCGTCGCCGCAGAATCCTCCAGGGCCGCCGGCGCAGCGCTCGGGATCGAACCGGCAGGTGTCCGGCTCCTCGTCGTCGCCGCAGCCGCAACCGGTGGAGAGCAGGACCAGGGCCAGAAGCCAGGCGCGCATGGGCTACCGGTGCCCGGCGCCGCTCGACCGGCCAAAGGGCAGCGTTTGGCCGGCGACGCCCGCCCTGGCACGATCCGGGGGTGAGCAGCCAGCTCCCCGAGCGGACCGGCCCCTCCGAGGTGCCGCCCCTCGTCGCCGCGGCCCGCGCGGGTGACCGGGAGAGCCAGGGGAAACTCTTTCGCGAGCATGCGCGGCTCGTCGAGTGGTCGCTGCGCCGGATGGTCGGCCCGTCGCCGGACCTCGAGGATCTGATCCAGGAGGTCTTCGTCGAGGCCATGCGGGGGCTCCCCGCCTACCGGGGCGACGCGAAGTTCTCGACCTGGCTGCAGCGCATCGCCGTGCACGTCGCCTGCCGGTGGCTGCGCGCGCCCCGCAGGCGCCACCCGATGCTCTCGCTCGTGGACGTCGATCCCCCGCAGGAGACTCGCGTTCCCGAGGAGGTCGACGCGCGAGAGGCGAGCCGGCGCCTGCAGGCGCTGCTCGACCGGCTCACGCCCGTCAAGCGGGTGGCGCTGCTGCTTCACGTCGCGCTCGGCCATTCCACGCGCGAGATCGCCGCGCTCATGGGCACGACCCACACGGCCGCGAAGGCGCGCGTCTGGTTCGCCCGCCGGGAGATCGAAAAGATGGCGCGCGAGGACGCGGTTCTGGGGCGGTGGCTGAACGAAAGCGACGAGGTGCCCTGATGAAGTTGACCAGCGTGAAGTGTGTCGGTGCGGGGACGCTCATGACCGCCGCCGAATCCGGGACGATCGATCCGGTCGACGCCCTGCGACTCGAGGCGCATCTCGCCTCTTGTGGCGACTGCCGGGCGGCGCGCCGGCGGCTCGGAGCGCTCGGCGCCCTGATGAGGGAACCGCCGGACGCGGCGCTGTCCGACGCCGCGCTCGCCCGCGCGGTCACCGCCGCGCTGGACGCCAGGCCCGCGACCGCGGCGGCGCCGCGCCGCACGGCCGCATGGGTCGGGACCCTCGCTGCCGCCGCGGCGATCGGTGCACTGGTTCTCGCTTGGCCCCAGGAGCATCGGCCGTCGCCGCCCGTCCTCACCGACGGCGAGCGCGTGATCCGCCTGCCGGGAGTCCGCGTGATCGCCGAGGCGGGCGCGTCGGTTCGTCCCGAGCGGGGATCGAGCGCGGTCGTCCTCGGTTCCGGTCGAATCCGCGTCTCGGTGACGACGGGCACCCCGTTCGTCGTCCGCACGGGCCGGTTCGAAGCGGTCGTCGCCGGGACGCGCTTCGCGGTGACTTCCGACGGTGTCGAGGTCTGGGAGGGGCGCGTCGTCGTGCGATCGCTGCAAGGACAAGAGTTCGCGAGCCTGGGGCCGTCGCAGTCCTGGCGGCTGGACGCGCCCACGGCCGCGCCCGCAGAGCCCCTCGCGACGGTGGCCGGGCCCGACCCCGCGACGCCGCGCGCGTCCGCGCGTCCCGCCGGAAGGGTCACGCTGCAGCCGACGCTGAACGACGTTCGCGTCGCTTTGCGCGATCGGCGCACCTCCGAGGCGCGCGCGATGATCGACTCGATGCGACCGGGAAATGGCGCCGAGGCCGCGACCCTCGCCCTGCTGCGCGCCGACTCGCTGCGGCTCGACCGCCGGTTCCTCGAGGCCGCGGAGGCGTACCGCGAAGTCGCCAACCGCTGGGCCGCCTCGCCGGTCGCGGAGACCGCGCTCTTCTCGCAGGTGCAGATCCTGGCAGAGCGCGCGCCCGCACAGGCGCGCCGGACGCTGGACGAGTACCGGCGTCGCTATCCGCGCGGACGGTTCCTTCGAGAGGCGGACGAACTGTCGAGGAGGCTGCCATGAAGATCTGGATGGGGTTGCTGGCGGCGATGCTGGGGTCGGGGTGCAGCTGCGGAGGGGACGACGAGCTCGTCGGAGGCGACGCGGACGCCGACACGGACGCCGACACCGACACCGACGCGGACGCCGACACCGACGCGGACGACGATTGCGGCGACGAGCCCTGCGCGGATTTCGAAGGCGAGCAGGACTTCTTCGACGAGGGGGTCGGGGAGGACTCGGCGGACCTCTTCGACGCCGGGACGGTCCACGAGCCCGGCGAGGACGCGGGCCGCGAGCCGGGCATCGTCTATCCCAGCCACGAGACGATGTTTCCGATCAACGTCGCCAACGTCCGTCACGAGTGGCGCGCCGGCGCGAACACGCTCTACCGGCTCACCTTCGCGGGGCCGCGCACCACGGTGCGTGTCTACACGCACGTGACGAACTGGGTGCCCGACGAGGAAGCGTGGGACTGGATCGCGGAGTCCAACCGGGGCGAATCGGTCGACTTCTCGGTCGCGGGCCTCGACGAGGCGAACCCCGAGGACGTGTGGACGTCGTCGCCCATCACGCTGCTCTACGCCGAGGCGGCCGTGCAGGGCGCGATCTACTACTGGTCGACCGGCTCGCAGGGAGTGATGAAGGGCCTGCTCGACAACGCAATCCCCGTGAAGTTCTACACGGACCCGGAGGGCGAGTCCGCCGACACCTGCGTCGCCTGTCACACGCTTTCGCGCGACGGGACGCGCCTCGCGGTCGGATTCGGCGGCGAGAAGCTGTGGGAGGTGTCCGTGCCCGAGAGGGAAAGGATCCTGCCGACCGCAGAGGGAGACGAGCGGGACAGCGCGTGGACGACGTTCTCGCCGGACGGCTCGATGCTCATCGTATCGCGCGACGGCGAGATGACGCTGATCGACGCGGACAGCGGCGATCCGATCGGCGCGAACGACGGTCTGATCCCGATCCCCGACGGCCTGCGGGGGACGCACCCCGACTGGTCGGCGCTCGGCGACTGGGTCGCCTACACGCTCGCTACGGACGGCGGTAACAAGGACACGAGCGGCGGCGCGATCGCCCGGATCCCCTGGGACGGGGGCGCGTGGGGCGAGACGGAGATCCTCGTTCCGAACGAGGGCGGGGACGCGAACCACTTCTTCCCGTCTTTCAGCCCCGACAGCGAGTGGATCGCGTACGTGGACGCCGTGGGAGGTTCGAAGGACGCCGAGACGGCCGAGTTGCGGATCGTCGCCGCGGAAGGGGGCGACCCGATCCCGATCGGCCGGGTGAACACGCGGGTCGGCGCCCTGGAGGGGGTGATCGACATCGGCAACTCGATGCCGCGGTGGGCGCCTTCGAGCCGGCCCGGGATCTTCTGGATCGCGTTCTCCAGCCTGCGGGAGTACGCGACGGTCCGGCCCCGCGACGACAAGGAGGACCAGATCTGGATCGCGGCGATCGATCCCGAGACGCTCGCGGCCGGGGAGGGCGACGCGAGCTGGTCGGGCTTCTGGGCGCCGTTCCAGAACGTCGCGGAGGGCAACCACCGGGCCTTCTGGACGAACTCCGAGGAGGACACGCCCTGCTGGTGCGACGAGTTCTGCGACGACCGTCTCGACAACGACTGCGACGGAACCGCGGACGAGGAGGAGTGCATCGTCTGCGCCGCCGAGGAGATCTGCGACAACGGCATCGACGACGACTGCGACTGCATCATCGACGACTGCGCTTGCCAGGGCGAGGGCAGGGGAGGCCCCGCGACCTGCGCCGACGGCGAGGACAACGACGGCGACGGAGAGATCGACATCGCCGACGACGAGTGCTGCATCGAGTGACGCGCCGCCGTTAGGCCCGCGCCGACGGGCCGTGACATCCCCCATACAGTTGTGCTCCTCCGATCACAGCTGCGGCGAGGCCGCCCCGCGATTCTCTTGAAGAAGTCGCTGGCCCGCGGCGTGCAAACCGTCCTCGGCCACACGGAGGGTCCGAGATGACGACGACACGGCGAGCGGTTCAGGTGGTGATGGCGCTTCTGCTTTCGACGGCATCGCGTGTGGGCGCGCAGCCCGCGGAGGGTGAGCTGCAACCGCCGCCTCCCCCCGAGGTGGCCTCCGAGCCCCCGCCGCCGCCGGCGCCCGAGTTGGCGGACGCGCCCGCGGTTCTCGAGGTGCACGTCGGAACCTACGAGCGACCCTCCGAGGCCGCTCCGTTCGAGGAAGAGCCGGCGCCCACTCGCCTCGAAGCGCAGGCCCAGCGTCGTCCGGTCGAGAAGCGCCTGCTGCACGGCTTCCGGCTCGGCTTCTCCTACATCGCGAACACCTCGCGGCCCGACGCGGACAATCCGGACCAGACCGTGCTCGAAGGATACGGGATGCAGTCCCCGAGCATGTTCCTGATGGGCTACGAGATGTTCTACCGGCTGGTCGGCCACTCGTGGCTCAACGTCCTGCTCGTCTGGAACGCGATGGTGGCCGGGATCGAGCAGAGCAAGTTCTTCCCGATCGGGAACTTCCTGCTCGGGTTCGAGATCGAGGAGGACATCCAGATGGGCGTCGGCGTGAACCTCACTCCCGACCGTGAGAAGCCCTCCCACATGATCGCCGCGATCGGCTGGACGCCCCTCGTCGGGAGCTTCTTCGTCCCGGTCCATTTCTTCTTCGTCCCGGACGTCGACGGCAACCACCGGATGGGCACGACGATCGGCGTGACCTGGTAAGGGGATAAGCTCCCGCCGGGTTGACCTCGGCGACCGACTTTGCGGGTACGGATCGCTTCGCCGTCGTGCGCCGACTCGGCGCGGGAGGGATGGGCTCGGTGTGGGAGGTGCACGACCGCGAGCGGGACGCGCGCCTCGCGCTCAAGCTCCTGACGCGCGCCGACGGACCGGGCGTCTACCGGTTCAAGAAGGAGTTCCGCGCGTTCTGCGGCCTGACGCATCCCAACCTCGTCACACTCCACGAGCTCGTCTCCGAAAGCGACAGGTGGTTCTTCACGATGGAGCTGGTCGAGGGCGAGGACTTCTCCGCACACGTCCGGCGCGCCCCCGAGCGCGTGCGGGCCGTCCTCGGGGACGTGGCGAGGGGAGTCTGCGCGCTGCACGAGGCGGGACTTCTCCACCGCGATCTGAAGCCCTCCAACGTCCTGGTCCGCCCGGATGGCCGGGTCGTCGTCCTCGACTTCGGTGTCGGGACCGAGATCGGACCGCGCGGCCTGGACGAGAGCATCTCGCGCGAGATCGTCGGGACCGTCGCGTACATGTCCCCCGAGCAGGCGGCGGGGCTGCCGCTGTCGCCCGCGAGCGACTGGTACGCCTTCGGCGCCATGCTCTACGAGGCGCTCACCGGCTGGCCTCCTTTCCTCGGCCCCTGGGAGGCGCCCGCGGGATCTCGCGCCGAGGCCGAGCGCAGCACGGCGCGCCAGGACTCCGACCCGAGCGGCTGGCCCGAGATCGTGCTCGCGAAGCAGCGTCGCGATCCGAAGTCGCCGCGCGACGTGCGCGCGGAGGTGCCAGAGGACCTGGATCTGCTGTGCATGCGACTTCTCGCGCGCAGCCCACTCGGGCGCCCGTCTGCCCAGGAGGTGCTCGCCGTTCTCGGGGCCGGCGCACCCGCAGCACAGTCGAAGATGGCCGCGCCTGCAGTCCATCCGGCTCCGCCCTTCGTCGGCCGCCAGGACGAGCTGAAGATTCTCGAAGGCGCGCTCGAGTCCGCCCGTCGAGGTCGCGCCACGGCGGTGACCGTCCGCGGGCCGTCGGGGATCGGCAAGACCGCCCTGGTCCGGCGGTTCCTCGCGGGCGTCGTCGCGCGCGGCGAGGCCGTCGTCCTCGAAGGCCGCTGTTACGAGCGCGAGTCGGTGCCCTACAAGGGGCTCGACAGCCTCGTCGACGCCCTCTCTCGACACCTGGCGCGGCTGCCGAAGCTCGAGGCGGCGGAGCTCATGCCGCGCGACGTGCGCGCCCTCGCGCGTCTCTTCCCCGTCCTGGCGCGCGTGGACGCCGTTTTGCGGACTCCGGAAAGGCGCGCCGAGGCGCTCGACCCGCACGAAGCGCGTCGACGCGCGTTCGCGGCGCTGCGGGAGCTCCTCTCGCGCATGGCGGATCGGCGTCCGGTGGTCCTCGCCGTCGACGACCTGCAGTGGACGGACGTCGACTCGGCGATGCTCCTGGGCGATCTGCTGACGCCCCCCGACGCACCTCCGCTCCTGCTGATCTTCGTCCTGCGTACGGTCGACGAGACCGCGAACCCGGGGATCCGGCTGCTGCGGGAGAAGCTCGGACGGGCGCTGACGGCGAACGTCGTCCACGACGTCGCAGTCGCGCCGCTCGCGCGCTCCGACGCGACGGCGTTCGCGCTCGCACTGTCGGGTCGGGACGACGGGGCGGCACTCGCGCGGGCCGAGGCGCTCGCCGCGGAATCCGAGGGCAACCCGTTCCTCCTCGGCGAGCTCGTCCGTCACTACCGTGAGGAGTCGCAGGGACCGCCCCGCGCGATCTCGCTGGAGGACGTCGTCGCCGCCCGCCTGCGGCGCGTGCCCGATGCGGCCCTGAGTCTGCTGGAAGTCATCTGTATCGCAGGCCGACCGATCGCCGAGTCGATCGCGCTGCGCGTGGCCGGCGGCGGCGCCGAGGCGATGGAGGCGCTCGCCGCACTGCGATCCGCGTCGCTCGTCCGCGCGCACGGGGACGACGCCCTCCGGATCGAGACGACCCACGACCGGATCCGGGACGTCGTCGCCGCGCGTCTGGCCCCCGGCCGGCACGCGGCGCTCCACCGCGTCCTCGCCGAGGCCCTCGAGACGACCTCGGCGGACCCGCAGGTTCTCGCCGGCCATTTCCTCGCCGCCGGCGAGCCCGTGCGCGCGCGGCGCTACGTCCTCGCGGCCGCGGACGAGGCGGCGACGGCGCTCGCCTTCGAGCGCGGGGCGCGCCTCTACCACCTCGCATTGCAGCTCGACGCGCCCGATGCCGACGGGCGACTGCGGGAGAAGCTCGGGGACGCTCGGGCGTATGCGGGCCTCGGCCCCGAGGCGGCCGAGGCGTACCTCGAGGCGGCGGCGAGGGCGACGGGCGCGTCGGCGCTCGAATTGCGACGACGGGCGGCGGAGCAGCTCTTGCGCACGGGTCACGTCGACGCCGGGCTGGACCTCTTGCGCACGGTCCTCGACGCCGTCGGGATGAAGCTCGCCCGCACGCGGCGGCGCGCGCTCTTCTCGCTCGTCTTGCGGCGCCTGCGACTGTGGCTTCGCGGCCTCGACTTCCGGCTCGTCGCTGCGGGGGAGGGCGAGTCCACTCTGTCCGCCGAGGATCGCGTGCGGATCGACGTCTGCTGGTCGGTCGTCGTGGGCCTGACTCTCGTCGATCACATCCAGGGAACCGACTACCAGACGCAGCACATGCTGCTCGCCCTCGACTCCGGCGTGCCTTTCCTCGTCGCGCGCGCGCTCGCGAGCGAGGCGGGGTACTCCGCGGTCGCGGGCAGGCGGGCGGGCCGCCGGACGCAGGCGCTCCTGCGCGCATCGGAAGAGATCGCCGCCCGCTCCGGCGACGCCTACACGCGGGGCTTCGCCATCCTGACGGCGGGGATGGCGGCGTTCCTGGAGGGGGATCGCAAGCAGGCCTTCGAGCTGCACGAGCGTGCCGAGGAGATCCTGTGCGAGCATTGCCCCGGCGCGGGATGGGAGGTGAACACCTCGCGGCTCTTCTCGCTCTGGTCGCTCTGCTACATGGGCAAGCTGCGCGAGGTGGGGCGGCGCGTGCCGCGGCTTCTCGACGAGGCCCAGGCGCGCGGCGACCTGTACGTCGTCACGAGCGTCGGGACGGGGCTGCCGAACATGGCTTGGCTCGCGGCGGACGATCCGGACGAAGCAGCCGAGCGCGTGCGAACCGCGATGGCCTGGCGGACGCAGAGCGGCTTTCACCAGCCGCACTACTGGAAGCTCCTTTCGGAGGCGCAGATCGACCTGTACCGCGGCGACGATGCGGCCGCGTACGGGCGCGTCGCCGGAGCGTGGCCTTCCATCGAGAAAGCGCTGCTCCTGCGCATCGAGAGCCTGCGGATCGAGGCGCTGCACCTGCGCGCGCGGTGCGCGCTCGCGCTCGCGAAGGGTCGCGCGGGGTCCGAGCGGCGGACGTTGCTGCGGACCGTGGCAGGGGACGCGAACCGGCTCGAGAAGGACGGCGGCTGGGGCGCGCCTCTCGCGCGGCTGCTTCGCGCGGGGATGGCCGCGCTCGGGCGAGACGCCGAGACGGCGCAGTCACACCTCGACGCCGCGATCACCGGATTCGCCGAGGTGCACATGGGGCTGCACGAGTCCGTCGCGCTGCGCCGCAAGGGCGAGATCGTCGGCGGCCACGAGGGGCGCGCGCTCGTCGGTGCCGCGGACGCGCGCATGCAGGCCGAGGACGTCCGCCGCCCCGAGCGCATGGCCGCGATGCTCGCGCCGGGCTTCTGATAACGTTCTGCCCTTGTCGGCGCAGGGCGAGGAGCATGACGAAGCCGAGTCCCTGCCGGGATCGACCCAGGCTCATCGACCGATGGGTGCGGGCGTCGGCGCCGTCCGGCGGTTCCGCCTCGTGGTCGCCGAAGGGCCGGAGCCGGGCCGCACCGTCGAGTCGGTAGGGGATCGCTGTTCGATCGGCTCGCATCCTTCCAACGACCTCGTCCTGGACGACAAGACCGTCTCGCGGTTCCACTGCGAGGCCTGGATCGACGAGGACGGCGCGCAGGTGCGCGACCTGGACAGCCGCAACGGGACGGCGGTCGACGGGCTGCGGGTGTCGCGCGCGTGGCTTCCCCCCGAGTGCGTCCTCGGCCTCGGACGATCGTCCGTTCGGTTCCGGCTCGGCAACGAGGTGAACCGGCTCGTCGTGTCGGAGGCGAGCGAATTCGGCTCGCTGGCCGGGGTGTCCTTGCCGATGCGTGCTGCGTTCGCGCAGCTCGAACGCGCTGCGGCGACGGACTCCACGGTCCTCGTCGAGGGAGAGACCGGGACGGGAAAGGAGGGAGCCGCAAGGTCGCTTCACGACGCGGGAGCGAGGCGAGGCCGCCCGTTCGTGGTCCTCGACTGCGGCTCCGTCCCCGCCGGGATCCTGGAGAGCGAACTCTTCGGGCACGAACGCGGGGCCTTCACGGGCGCGACGACGCGGCGGACCGGCGCGTTCGAGGAGGCGAGCGGCGGGACGATCTTCCTCGACGAGGTCGGGGAGCTGCCGCTCGAGCTGCAGCCGAAGCTCCTTCGTGTCCTCGAGCAACGCCAGGTGAGGCGGCTCGGCGCAAATGCCTGGTCGGCCGTCGACGTCCGCGTCGTCGCCGCGACGAACCGCGACCTGCGCGCGGAGGTCAACGCGGGACGATTCCGCGCGGACCTCTACTTCCGGCTCGCCGTGCTCAAGATCGTGCTGCCGCCGCTGCGCGCCCGTCCGGACGACGTCCCGGTGCTGGCCCTTCGGTTCCTGCAGCAGCTCGGCGCGGACGAGGAGCAGACCGCCCGACTCACCTCACCGGAGTTCGTCTCGGCCTTGCAGCGCACCTCGTGGCCCGGCAACGTGCGCGAGCTGCGCAATCACCTGGAGCGCTGTCTCGTCTTCGAGGAGACGCCGCCCGAGCCGGAGGCCGATGCGGCCGCAGAGCCCGACGCGCCCGGGACCGCCCTGGCGACGACCCCGTTCGGCGAGGCGCGGGCGCGCGTCCTGGCACAGTTCGAGCGCGCATATCTCGAGGACCTCATGAAGCGAAGTGAAGGCAACATCTCTCGCGCCGCCCGCGCCGCCGGCGTCGACCGCAACCAGCTCTACCGCCTCCTGCGCCGCGCCGGCATGAAGGGTTGAGTGTGTTCTGGTCTAGCAGGCTGTTGATAAACGATCCGCGGGGCATCGTGGACGTCGACTCGGGCGTGGACGTGCTCGGATTCTTCGAGGAAATGCGGTGCGTGTTCACGTTCGCGTCCTCGACCACCGGGGCCGCAGACCTTTGTCAACAGCCTGCTAGGGAGGAGAAGCTGGCGCTGGCGGCTCGAGGAGCGAAACGTCTCTGAACCGCGCGAGGAAGGCGCGCAGGTTGAGGATCTGCCCCGCAGTGAACTGCCAGTCGACGCCACAGAACCGACACTTGAACGAGCCCGCGGCCACACCACGTGCGAGCAACTCGAGCGGCACTTCGAAGCGCACGAACGGAGTTCCTCCGGCCTCGACGAGAGCGGCGGAAACGGGCAGACGCGATACGTCCTCCCCGACGAGAACGAGGAGTTCTGTGCAGTCTGGGCCGGGTGGGGGCCCGCCCGGAACCACGAAATCGGTGAAAACTCGCTCCGTGTTCCGGCGGGGCGCCCCGAAAACTCGTAGAACGCGATTGCCGACCACCATTTCTGCCTGCACGACCGTCTGTCTCTCGAACTCGTCGAAATGCTCGTACGAGCGACCGTCGGCCGGGGGCAGGGGATAGGCCGATGCTTGCGTCGGCGCCGGAACCGGCTGACTACGGGCGGTACTCGACTCTTCCACGCAGACGGCCGCTCCTCCCACCTGCGACGGGTCCACGTTGCATGTGAAGAGCGCCTGGAGTCCGCAACCGGTCGCGCGGTAGGAGTTTGCGCCGAGGGGCTGCACGGCGACCTGCTCGCAGCCGTACTGGTTCGCAAATCGCTGCCGCACCGCGTCCGGATAGGAGATGCAACCGGTCACGCAGACGTAGAGAACGAGCCACGTGCGATGGTCGTCCAAGTAGACGTTCCCCTCGTGACCGATCGTGCCCCGCGCCAGTCCCGACATCAACCGTAGACTGGCTGGCGCGCGCCGACGCGACGGGGTCGAGGTGGCGTCGCCGCCGGCCTGGCCGTCATGGCGGACACGGTTTCTCGTGATGCTGGCCGCCCTTCCTCCGGCTGCGGCGGCCGCACTTGTTCCACAGGCGTTCGCGGCGGCATCGAACGCGCGCTCGACGGCGGTCAGCGGTCGGCGAAGAACCGGAATCGCGACCGCAACCAGCTCTACCGCCTCCTGCGCCGCGCCGGCATGAAGGGTTGAGTGTGTCCTAGCCCTAACTAACTAAGGGGACGATCGACGACTCAGGATTGTGCCGCCGTCGCCGACGACCCACAGGTCGCCCGCCGCGGACCCCCAGATCCCCCAGAGGTCGTTGCGGGTCACCCGCGGTTCGAGATGCCAGGTGTCCCCCTCGCGCCGCCAGATGGCTCCGCGCTCCTCGGGGTCGTGGTCCGAAACGACCCAAAGGTCGCCTTGCGCATCGACGAAGACGTCTCGTAGCTCGCTCCGAGTCGGAGAGGGCTCTCTGGCCCAGTCACTTCCGTCCCAGCGCACGATGACGCCCGAGTGGCCGACCGCCCAGACGTCGGATTCGTCTCCCCAGACGCCGTAGAGGTGTCCCGCACCGGTGTCGAAGGGGGTCCAGTCAGCGCCGTCGAAGTGTGCCGCGGCCCCCCAGTGGCCGACTCCCCAGACGTCGTCCGCGGAGCGACCCCAGGCGGCCAACATCGATTCCTCGGAGGGGTTCGGCACTTCGGACCAGATCTCGCCGTTCCAGTGGAAAAGTGGTTCTCCGTCGTCCCCCAGGGCCCACACGTCGTCGCGCGAGCTTCCCCAGATCGCGCGCCCCCTTGCGTCGGCCGACTCCGACCAGGACGAACCGTCCCAACGGTGGATTCTCTCCTGCGAGAGCGCCCAGACGTCGTCGCTCGCGCTGCCCCACATCCCGTCGATGGAGGCGGCTTCGGGCGACCAGACGAGGGACCACCGGCCGGCGTCGCGGTGCAGGATTGCCGCTTCTCGCCGCCATGCGTCCAGGGAATCGTCCCACCTGCTTCCGTGTGAGCCGTAGGCCCACACGTCGTCCGGTCCCGTGCCCCAGACGTCCGTCAGACGATCGGTCGGCCCCGTCGAGCGTCTCTCCCACGACGTCCCCCCCCAGTGCAGCGTCGCGCCCGCAGTTCCGACCGCCCAGGCGTCGTCGGGCCGACTGCCGGCCACCGCGAGGAGGCCGTCCGTGCTCTCGGCGAGGGTCGTCCACTGGACCCCGTCCCAGTGGTCGATGAAGCCGGGAGGCGAAGCCGCGAGATCGCTCCCGACCGCCCACACGTCGGACCGGCTTGCTCCCCAAACGCCAAAGAACTGGATCTCTTCGAAGCTCTCGAGCGCGCCTCCGTCGCGCGCAGGCGTCCAGGTCACGCCGTCCCACCGAAGCATGAGGCCGCCCATGAGGAAGCTGCCTTCCAGCTGGGAGGCGGTCGCCCATGCGTCGTCGGCCGCGCTGGCCCAGACACCGGTCAACTTGGCCGCCGGCGCCGCGTGCGGCGTCCAGGCATCCCCGTCCCAGCGCGCAATGGTCCCGCCGCCGCCAACTGCCCACGCATCGTCGGTGTCGAGGACCACGACTGCCTCGAGCGGATCGTCGCGCGGGGCCGTCGACCATGCGGCGCCATCCCAGTGCAGGACCCCGTCTCCGACCACCCAGACGTCGTCGTGCGAGGTGCCCCCCACGTCTCTCAGATCCCAGGTCTGAGGGATCGGCACGATCGACCACGCGGCTCCATCCCGGTGTAGGACGGTGCCCGATTCTCCGACGGCCCAGACGTCCTCGGGTCCGCTGGCCCAGGCCCCATGCAGATCCGCGTCGGTGGGCGCGCACTCGTGACACCAGCTCTCTCCGTCCCACCGCAGGACGGTCCCGGCTTCACCGACCGCCCAGGACTCGTCCGGCGAATGCGCCCAGACGTCGTTGAGCGCGTTCCCCTGCGGCCGGGGGTTCTCCCAGAGCCAGGCCCTCTCGCACGGCTCGCACGGGGTCGGGTGCGGCGAGGCGTCCGTCGAGGCGTCTGCGGCCGGGAGTCCGCCCGCGTCCGAGGTTCCCTCCGCCGACGCGAGGTGCGAGCGGCCCCCGCATCCGACGGCCAGGATCGCGAGGGCGACGAGAAAGGGTAGGGCGCGGCAAGCCATCCAACCATCCTGGGGCCCGCCGAACGTGAAGCGAATCAATCTTTTCGGTCCAATTCTGTAAAGAAACCTCGACTGCGCAGGGCACCCCGAGTGTCCGGAAGGGGATGGCGTGCGTCGGGATCGACTTGGGCACGGGGTCGATGCCCAGCAGGGGGTGGGTCGCACGCATTGCAGACCGACCGCCCGCGGACGATGTAGTCTTCGGCGGTGAAGGGACTGCTGATCGCCCTCGGGCTGGCCTGCTTCGTCGCGTCCATCGGGATGTATGTCGTGGGGTCCGATTCCTCGCACCTCAGCGAGCTGGCGGACTTCTTCTGGGTCCCGCTGCCGCTGGGCGTCGTCACGCTCCTCGCCGGCGCTTTTCGCGGGGCGACGAAGAAGACCCCTTCGTGACGCGACTTCTCGTGGTGCTGGCCGTCCTCGCCTCGGGGTGCGGCGGTCGCACGTACTCCCCCGGCGTGAAGGGCGGCATCGAGCGCGCGCTGGACGGCGGGCACCGTTCCGCGAAGAACCGGAATCGCGATCGCTACCGGCACCCGATCGAGACGCTCGGTTTCTTCGGCGTCCAGGACGACATGACGGTCGTCGAGCTGTGGCCCGGCGCCGGCTGGTACACGGAGGTGCTCGCCCCCGTGCTGCGCGAGCGCGGCAAGATGATCGCCGCCTGGCCGACGGGCCACCTCCTCGCGCGCGGCTACGAAGAGATGCTCCGGTCGCGGCCGGATCTCTACGACCGCGTCGAGATCGTCCCGTTCAACCCGCCCGAGCACGCGTCGCTCGGGCCGGACGGATCGGCGGACATGGTCCTGACCTTCCGCAATGTCCACAACCTGCTCAGCGACGGCAACGAAGACGAAGTATGGGCCGCGTGCTTCGCCGTTCTGAAGGCGGGCGGAATCCTGGGAGTCGTCGAGCACCGCGCCGCGCCGGGCACGTCCGAGGAGGACATGAAGCGCACCGGCTACGTGACGCAGGACCACGTCGTCGAGCACGTCGTCGCCGCTGGATTCCGCCTCGAGGCGCAGAGCGAAATCAACGCGAACCCGCGCGACACGAAGGACCACCCGAGCGGCGTCTGGAGCCTCCCGCCGACGCTCGCCCTGGGCGCGCAGGACCGGGGCCGATACCTCGCGATCGGCGAGAGCGATCGGATGACGATGCGGTTCGTCAAGCCGCGGTAGCACGGCTGGGTCGTGCGCAGAAACGGGGCCTTCGGCTATCCTCGACGCATGCAGTCGCGTCCGGGGAGAGCATCCCCTGCGATCTTGAGGGTCCTCTCCACTCTTCTCTTGCTCACATCGGGCGCGGTGGGGCTCGGTGCCTGCAGGCAGAACCCCGGGGACGTCGCCACCTCGCCGGATGCCGGTAACACGGCAGACGCTGCCCTCGACGCCGGCAGTCCCGACGTGTGCGACCGGGACGGTGACGGTCACAGGGCCGAAGGCCAGTGCCGGGGCGACGACTGCGACGACTCGCGCTCGCGCGCCTGGCCGGGCGCGCCGGACCTGGCCGGGGACGCGCTCGACACCGACTGCGACGGCGCGGACGGAGTCGATGCGGACGGTGACGGATGGGCGGGCGAGGTGTCTGGCGGGACGGACTGCGACGATGAAGATCCGGCCGTCCATCCGGGCGCGATGGATGGCCAGCTGCCAGGCGAGGTCGTGGGGAGCGTGGGCGGGGAGCCGTCCCTCGCGATCGGACCGGACGGCGCCCTGCACGTGGCCTCGGTGCTCTACGGAGGGGGAGGCGCCGGCCTCGACCAGCCCTGGTACACGACGAACGCCACGGGGGAATGGCTGGAGGAACCGATCGACGCCGGGTACGGAAGGGTACCCTCCATCGCCGTCGACGCGGGCGGGACCGTCCACGTCGCCTACGTCGGCGAGGTGGGCGTCGCGTACGGGCTGCGCACGGACGAGGGCTGGGTCCTGCAGACCGTCGAGGAGGCGGGCTGGGTCGGCGATCTCGCGGTCCGTGCGGACGCCGACGGCGTCGCGCACGTCGTGTACGCACCCGAGTACGACCGCGTCGTGTACGCGTCGCGGCGTGACGGCAAGTGGGATCGATCGGAGGTCGCGCGCGGCGACTGGTTCTACGATCCGTCGCTGGCCCTCGACGGCGCGGGAGCGGCACACGTCGTGTACTACGCCGGGATCTCCCTCGAGTACGCGACGAACGCCTCCGGGCGGTGGGCCACCGAAGAGGTCGATGCCGACGAAGCCGAATCCGGAGGCACCTCCATCGCGCTCTCTGGGGACGAGGTCCGGCTGAGCTACCGAGGGTTCCTCCACGACCTGCGGGTCGCCACGCGCCGCAGCGGCGTCTGGAGCATCGAGGTCCTGCGGGAGTGGTGGGACACGGGGTGGTCCAGCTCCATCGGAGTGGACGGGAGCGGGGCGGATCACGTCGCCTATCAAGACGCGACCAACGGCGAAGTCCGCTACGCGACGGACGCGAGCGGAGCGTGGGTCCAGAGCACGATCGACGAGGGCGGGTCGCCGTCCCTCGCGATCGGGGCGGAAGACGTCGTCCATGTCGTGTACTCGCAGGACAGGGATCTCCTCCATGCACCCCCGCCGGGCCCCGACGGCGTGGACGACGACTGCGACGGAGTGGCGTTTTGAGATCCTGGCTCGTGGCGGCGATGCTCTCGTCCTGCGACCGCGCGCCGCCGGAGCAATGGACCGAGTGCACGGACTTCACGTTCCGTGCGGACCTGGGCGTCGGCGAGGCGTACCTCTGCTTCGGCTTCGACGCCGCGCCGTTGCAGGGGCAGGGGAAGGCGCTCTCCTCCGTGACCCTCGAAGCGCCGACGGAGGGCGTCGTCCTCCTCCACCACGTCGCGCTCTACGCGGTGCCCGGCGACTACGAGGACGGGCCGGTCCCGTGCGAGACGATGCCGCCCGATGCGACGGAGCTGGATGTGTGGGCGCCCGGAGGCGAGCCGCTGGTCCTGCCGGACGACGTGGGGCTGCTCCTTCCGGAGGGCACGCGCCGGCTCGTCGTGCAAGCCCACGCGCTGCGCATGGAGGAAGGCGATGCCGGCTCCGCGGTCCTGCGCGCGTGCTCGTGGGGCCTGGCGCCCCCCAACCTCGCCGCGTGGCTGCCGCTGCGGGCCCCCACTCCGGCGATCCGGCCGCATCAAGTCGAGACGTCGACGGCCACCTGCCTCTTCGAGGATCCCCTGCACGTCTTCTCGACATGGCCGCACATGCACCGGATCGGCACCGAGTTCCACGGCTCGGTGGTTCGCGCGGACGGGACGCGGGAGACCCTGATCGACGTCGCCCCCTGGGTCTTCGAGGATCAGCGGGCGTTCGGGGTCGATCTGGACCTCGCGGCGGGCGACACGGTCGAGACGACCTGCGTGTGGGAGAACCCGACCGACGAGTACGTCCTGCCCGGACCCCGGACCACCGACGAGATGTGCGGGCAGTCCCTCATCGTGTGGCCGGCCCAGGCGGCGCGTTGCGCCCCGTCGGGAGGAAGCTCGTGAGCAGAGCCGCCATCTGCCAGCCCTGCCTGGCCGTCCCCCGCCTCGGGGCATCGATCGGTCGGACCCGAGTCGCGCTACGCTTTCGACGTTGCGGACGGTCTTGATCCTCTCGGGGCTGGCGGTCGGCTGCGAATGCGGTGCGAGGAGCCATGTCCGTCCGGACGACGCCGGCAGCGATCCATGCGTGGGGGCCGAGGTACGCAGCGGTTGTCCGTGCGACGCGCTGGAAGCCGAGACCTGCTACACCGGGGCCTCCGGGACGGTCGGGATCGGATCCTGCGTGCCGGGGATCGCAGAGTGCGTGGACGGGGTCTGGGGGGCATGCGAGGGGGATGTCCTTCCCGCGGCGGAGGCGTGCAACTCGCTGGACGACGACTGCGACGGCGAGGTCGACGACGGCGTCTCGGGCGAGTGCGGGTGCGTGCCGTGCGGGCGCGCGTGCTGGGGCGTGGGGGACGAGTGCTCCCCCTGGGGCGACGGGCTCGACGTCGCGACCGATGCGGAAGGCGGTCTCGCGCTGGCCGAGGACGACGTCCCGACCGCGGATCTGTGGCTTCCCTCGAGCGGCGAGGGCGTGCTCTATCGAGTAGACAGTGCGTTGCGCGAGATCGAAGCGGCGTTCTTCACGGGACCGAGCCACGACGCGGATTCTCCCGGGCACGTCGTCGTGGACGGACGGGGAGATGCGATCGTGACCAACCCGGCGACCTCGGCGACGGCGTCGATCACGAAGATCGCCGGAGACCCGACCACCTGCTCGGATCGAGATGGAGACGGCCTCGTCGAGACGTCGACCGGATGGGACGACCGGCTCGCCTTCGACCGGCACGCCGAATGGGAGGACGAGTGCATCTCGTGGCACGCAGCCGTGGGGACCTCCGACAGCTCCCGGCTGGAAGGCCTCGCCTTGTCGGATCGGATCGGCCTGGATGGCGCCGGCGAGACGGTGGGGTGGGCGGTGCTGCACACCGACAGGGAGGTGTGGGAGTTCGACTCCGAGAACGGAGACATGACGGGGCGGGTCGCACCCACGCCGGACTTCTCCCCGCTCGACGCCGTGATCGACGCGGACGGCTTCGTGTGGCTGGCGTCGACCGCGGGCGGCTTTGGCGGGAACTGGATCGGGAGGTTCGACTCGGCGGCACCGGATGCGAGCTTCGAGATCCTCGATCCGCTGCCCGACGTTTCGCGCGGCGAGGTCGCCGTCGACGCAGGCACGGCCTGGGGTGCGCTCCTGCGGCTGTACCGGTGGAACGGGAAGTCGCTCGAGGACATCGGAGTCGATCTCCCCGCGGACTTCGTCGAGAGCCTCGTCTCCGACGAGCGCGGCAGCCTGTGGGCCGCCACCGACACGATCGTCCACCGCATCTCTCCCGGCGAGCTCGAGGTCCATTCGGTGGCGGTCGCGGGTGGCTGGGCCACTTCACTCGCGGTCGATCCGAATGGCGGCGTCTGGAGCCTGTCGCTCGGCGCGCAGCAGGCACAGGTGATCGATCCCGAGGACGAGACAGTCGCGATCGCGCTCGACGACTGCGGGGGTGCCGGGTGCCTCGTGTCCTCCACGGTCCAGGGCGATCCTGCCGGCCTCTCCTACCGCGCACTCTTCGCGGACCGCGGAGAATGGCGCGGGCGGATCCAGGCGTGCGAGGGGAAAGAACACCCCGAATGGCTGCGCCTCGTGATCGACGCGTCCGTCCCGGACGGGTCCGTCGTCGAGATCGCTGCGCGCGGGGCGGAGAGCCTCGACTTGCTTGCCTCGGCGGCGTGGACGCCCCTCGGCTCCCTCCCCGACGGCGAGTCCGAGATCGGCCTGGACCCAGGCGATCTCGGACCCTCTTGCTCAGCCCGCGCTCTCGAGCTTCGAACGGAGCTTCGGGGGCCTCGTGATCTCGCGCCGTTCATACGACGGCTCGAAGTGGCGTGGGAGTGCGTCGACTGCTTCGACGGACCCTAGAATCCTTTGGCGGCCGGGACCGCCACAGTTGAGTCAAGTCACTGAGGCACAAAGAAGCGAGGCACAATGAACCCGAAGGAGCTCCCCATCCCCAAGCACCTTGCTCGGAAGCAGGAAGCCACGGAGATCGCTCGACTGTGGCTCGTTGACGGTGATCATGTCGTATTCATAGTGAATGGCGAGGTATGGGATGATCCCATCGCCTGGGGAATAACCCTGTACGACCTCGCTCGGCACGCCGCTCGCGCTCGCGCGGCATTTACTGGTCAATCCATCGACGCTCAGTCCACCGACGGAGTCCTCGAACGAATCCTGGAGGGTTTTGACGCTGAACGCGCGGCGCCCACAGCGGACCCCATGTAGTCGATCTGGACCTCGCGGCGGGCGACACGGTCGAGACGACCTGCGTGTGGGAGAACCCCTCCGACGAGTACGTCCTGCCCGGACCGCGGACCACCGACGAGATGTGCGGGCAGTCCCTCATCGTGGTGCCGGCCCAGGCGGCGCGTTGCGCCCCGTCGGGAGGAAGCTCGTGAGCAGAGCCGCCATCTGCCAGCCGATCGAGTCCACGCGGCCGACGACCTCGAATGCGGCGTGCATGGCGAGGGCGACGCCGAGCGCGACGAAGCGGGTCCTGCGTAGCAAGAGGGCCGGCGCGAGCGCGATCTCGACGAGAGCGACGATCCACGCGACGGCCGCGCGCCGCGACTGCGTCTCGAGGAGCGCGTCGGCGAGGGCGCCCTGCAGCGCTCCCTGCTCGTGGAAGAGCGCGAGCGCGCGTCCGTCGAGCCAGTCCGGGCGAAGCTTGCCGAGACCCGCCCAGACGTAGACGGACGCGACGAAGGCCCAGACGACGAGGACGCTCGAGCGCGGCGAGCGCGCCGGCGCCGGCCGAAGCGCGAACGTGCAGCCGGAGTCGACGAGGCCGAGGAGAATCGCGCCGAGGAAGAGCAGATGGAGGTGGTGGAAGTAGCCGAAGGCATCCTGGGCGAGGACCGCGTATCCAAGGGCGCCGGCCGCGATCCCGGCACCGCGCGTGGCGACGCCGAGCGCGAGCGACGCCGCCGCGACGGTCCGTACGAGGCAGAGGACGGCCACGACGGCGTCCGGGAGCGAGAGGCCCAGGACGGACGCGTGCCACAGGCCGTCCGGCCAGCCCAGAAGCGGACCCATCCCCCGCAGGAACGGAGGATCGAGGGGGGCGAGGAGCGGGGTCGTCCGCAGGAGGAAGACGACGCCGAAGGCGGCCCGCGCGAGGCCGAGCGGATACAGGGCGCGGCTACCGGTCACAGCGGACGCCGACCGTTCTTCGTCGGATGGGCGCGTCCAGGTCCGCGCGCTCCTCCAGCGTCGCCTCGACGCGCGGCGCGTCCGCGACGCGGCAGGCGAGCCGTGCCACGTCGGACAGGTGCCGCCGCAAGGTCGCGCGTGCCACGTCGTGGTGGCGCATCCGGTCGGCGCCCGCCAGCACGCGCGCGCCGTCGGGGCCGGCAAGCCGAGCGAGGGAGGTGGGTGCGATCGGACGACGCCGTCCGTCCGGGCCGACGGCGCGCAGGTCGAGCCGGTAGTGCCCCGTGCGGGAGAACATCGTCCAGGCGAGCTGCCCCGAGCCGTCCAGCCAGGAGACGGCCGGGGAGATCACGCAGACGAGGACCCCGACGACGAGGTGTCCGCGCGCGCCTATGTGAACCCCGGCGAGCAGCCGCCGTCCCAGCAACCTTCCCAGCAGAACTCGAAGTTCTTCTCGAACCGGCAGACGTCTTCCACGCACTCGCCGCCCGTGTAGTAGACGATCCAGTCCGAGTCGGCGCAGACCGAACGCGGGAGCTCGCAGACCTCGCCCCCGGCGGCGTCGCACGCGACGACGGGCGGGTCGCCGGCGCCCAGGGGCGGCTCGGGCGGCGGACAGCGACCGCACGTACCGCACTCGCTCGTGACACCCTCGTCGACCGTTCCGTCGCAGTTGTTGTCGATCCGGTCGCAGATCTCGTCCCAGGGCACGACCTGGCCGTCGCACGCTCCGAATACGCCGTCCTCGCAGTACGCCAGCCCCGCGCGGCAGGAGCCGACCCCGAGCGTGGCGAGCGGTCCCTGGTAGCAAGCGATGGGCTCGAGCGCGTCGCACGCACAGCCGGGAATCACGAGCGAGGTGTCGCCCACGGTCGGACAGTCGGGCGGCTGCCGCCCGTCGTCGGGGTCGTCGTCGTCGGGGTCGTCCGGGTCGTGGAATGGATCCAGGGGCACCGACGCCGCGTCTCCGGTCGTGCAAGATGCCAGCAGAATCGCGAGCACACCGATCCGCGTCATCGAGTTGCCTCCGCCCCGTGCGCCTCAGATTGTCTCCCGCCCGCGTGCCAGCCGCAAGGGAAGCGGGCGGGACGAGGTAGGATCGTGCTCCTGACTCGCTGCCCCCAGTGCGGCATGCAGTCGGACGGCACGGCCGAGCACGCCTGTCCGGCCGACCGGACCGTTCCCGCGCCCACGCGGGCCGGCGGGTCGGCGCCGTCCGGGCCGCAGGTCCTCGCCGACCGGTACGTGCTCGTCGAGAAGGTCGGCGAGGGCGGCGGCGGCGAGGTGTACCGCGCGTGGGACCGGTCGCTCGGGATCCAGGTCGCGCTCAAGATGCTCCACGTCGAGGACGAGGGGCTCGTCAAGCGCCTCAAGCGCGAGATCCGGGTGACACGGGACATCGATCACCCGCGCGTCGCCCGGGTCTTCGACCTCGTCGAGGCCGGCGGGCGGACCTTCTTCACGATGCGGTGGCTCGACGGCGCGTCGCTCAGCCGCGCGATCAAGGACCGCGGACCGCTCGCCAGGCCTGCGCTTCGCCGGCTCGCCCTCGGCCTCGTGGACGCGCTCGCCGCTGCGCACCGCCTGGGCATCGTTCACCGGGACGTCAAGCCCGCGAACGTGATGGTGTCCGCCGACGGCGATCCGGTGCTGGTCGACTTCGGCATCGCGACGGACGAGGGAGTCTCCCCGCCCGCGCTCGTGCGGCGCGGGGAGGACATCACGCAGGACGGCCACGCGCCGGGGACGCCGGCGTTCATGGCGCCCGAGCAGTCCCGCGGCGAGCGAGCCGGGCCTTCCGCGGACCTGTGGGCGCTCGCGCTCACCGTCGCGTTCGCCGTGCAGGGCCGCACCGGACGGCCCGCGCGCCCCGAGCGAACCTTCGCAGATCTCGGAAGGGACCTCGCGGGCCTGCTGTCGCGCTGCCTCGATCCTGACCCCGCCCGCAGGCCGGCGGACGCCGTCGTTCTGCGCGAGGCGCTCGCGCGATCCGCCGCGCGCCGCCGCGTGCTCCTCTTCGCCGGCGCGCTGTGCGTCGCGATCGCGGCGGGCGCCGCCGGTGGACTGTCCTTCTGGCGCGGCGACGCACCCGGGGCCGCCGCGCCGTCGCGCATCCACGTTTCCGGCATCTCCGACGAGACCGGCGACGCCGAGCTGGCGTGGGTCGCTCCTGGCGTCGCGGATCTGCTCCGTGCTGGCATCGAGTCCTCGGGACGCCTCCTCCTTTCCCTCGAGCCCTCGCGCGAGCGAGACGTCGCGCGCGTCACCGGGACGGCCCGATCCGTCGACGGGCAAGCGGTCGTGGAACTTCGGCTCGTCGTTTCCGGAAGGACCCGTGCGACCCGGCGGGTCGCTGCGACGCAGGGCGCGCTCCTCACGGACGTGGACGCTGCCGTGGAGGTCTTCGCGCGCGCACTCGGCTCGCGAGGGGCGCCCGGTTCGACGACGCGGCGCCGCGCCTCCGAGGACTCGCGGCCGACATCCGACTTCCTCGCGCTCGCCCATTACGAGCGCGCCCTCGGTCACCTGCGCAAGAGCGCCTGGACGGCGGCGCTCTCGGCATTGCGGGCGGCAATTGCGCGCGACGCGCGGTTCGCGTCCGCGCACCTCGAGCGGGTCGTCATCGTCAACCTGCGTGGCGTGGGGTCGCGCGCCGAGGCGCAGGCGTCCGTCCGCGCCGCGCGCGAGAACGCCGAGCGCCTTCGACCGGCCGAGCGGGCCGTCCTCGGCGCCATCGAGGAGAACGCGCGCGCCCCCGGCCCGGCGCCCTTCAAGAAGCTGCGCGCTTCGCTCGCCGCCCACCCTCCGGACGCCGCCGCGTACCACATGGCCGCGATGATCTCTCTCGGCGAGGGCGCCGATCGCCGCGCGATCCTGGCGGACTGGGCGGCGCGCATCCCCGACGATCCGGCGGCGCACAACCTGCTCGGCTGGATGCACATCGCGGCCGGGAACCCCGAGGGTGCCGAGCCCGAATTCCGCGAGTACCTGAAGCTCGCGCCGGGCGACGCGAACGCGCACGACTCGTACGCGAACCTGCTGCGCGGGCTCGGCCGCGGCGCCGAGGCGCTGCGGGAGTACGAGCGCGCCTTGCAGATCGACCCGGGCTTCGGTTCCTCCGGTACCGGGATCGTGGCCCTCGCGATCGACATCGACGATCTCGACGCGGCCGAGAAGCGCCTGGGTCGCTTCGACCCCCGGGGGCTCTCGATCACCCAGCTCGACGCGTGGATCGAGAGCCGGGCCGCGATCCCGGTCCTGCGCGGCGACCTCGCGGCCGCCTTGCGGGCGCTCGACGATCTAGAGCGGGACGATCGGATCGGGTCCCGGGCCTACCTCGCGCACGAGACGGAGGCGATCCTGCGCGCGTGCTCGGGCGACGTGCGCGGCGCGCGGACCGCAGCCGTCGACGCCGAGCGCGCGAGCCTGCTCCATCACGGCTCCGGGGGAGCGCAGCCGACGCTCCTTCCGTACGTCGAGGCGCTCGCCGCCGCCCGCCGTCGGGACCGTCCCGGGCTCGATCGCGCGGCACGGGCGATCGCGCAGGCCGGCTCCGGCCTAGAGCCCTTCGTGGACGACGGCCGACGGATCTTCGTCGAGGGGATCTCGACCGCCAGCCGCGGCGACCCGAGCGCCGCGGCGGAGCGACTCGGCGCGGTCGCGACACCGCAAGGACGCGACGGCGTCGCCTTCCTCGCCGCGCTGGAGCGGGCCCGGGCCCTGCGCGCGGCGGGACGCCCCGATGAGGCCGACGCGGCATACCGTCTCGCGGAGGAAAGGCGCGGCAACAACTGGCGCAGCCCAGAGGTCGCCTTCGGGTGGAGCGCGTGCCTGCGCGAGGGAGCCGAGGTCGCGCTCGGCCTCGGCGACGCGGATCGCGCCCGCAGGCTCGAGGCGCGTGTGGCGAAGCTCGCGCCCGCGCGATAGCCAAGGAGGCTGGTGTGAAACGGCGCCGTAGCGAGGGCGACGAGCCGGTGTAAGATCCGCGCCAGGCGGACCGAGGACCGACGAGCCGTACTGGACGTACGGAGAGGAGGCCGCAGGGAGCATGGCGCGGAGATTGCCCCGGATCGTCGGCCGCAGTAGGCGGCGTTTCACACCAGGCTCCTAGGTCGCCTTGGAGTCCGATCCGACTCGAGGCGCGACCGTTCCCGACCCGCGTGCGTTGCCCACCGCGCGGGTGCGCAGGGCCCGGCTCGTGGTCGTCGGCTCGGGCGGAGGCGGGTCCGAAGGCGGCCGAACAATCCGGCTCGAGGAGGAAACGGTCGTCATCGGCTCGAAGCCGCCGGCCGACCTCGTGATCGCGGACCCGGGCATTTCCAGGCGCCATGCCGAGGTCCGGCGCGCGCCGTCCGGCTGGGTGCTCGCGGACCTCGGCTCGACGAACGGGACCTTCATCGGCGCGGTTCGCGTCGAGGCCGTCACTCTCGCGGACGGGACCGTCCTGCGCGTCGGGAGCACGGAGATCGCCTTCGAAGCCCGCGAAGAGGGAGTCGCGCTCGATCCGGCGCCGCCCGGCGAGCGGCACGGCGCGGTCGCAGTCAGCCGGCCGATGCGCGAGCTCCTCGCCGCGATCGAACGGTTCGCGCCGACGGATCTGTCGGTCGTGCTCGAAGGCGAGACGGGTGCCGGCAAGGAGGTCTGCGCCCGTGCGCTCCACGCAGCGAGCCGCCGCGCGCGCGCGCCCCTCGTCGTCGTCGACTGCGGAGCCCTGTCGGAGAGCCTCGTCGAGTCGGAGCTGTTCGGGCACGAGCGCGGCGCGTTCACGGGCGCAGTCGCCGCCCGCGCCGGGGCGTTCGAGGAGGCGGACGGAGGGACGATCTTCCTGGACGAGATCGGCGAGCTGTTGCCCGCGCTGCAGCCGAAGCTCCTGCGCGCGATCGAGGCCCGCGAGGTACGCCGGCTCGGGTCGAACAAGGTGCGGCGCGTGGACGTGCGCGTCGTCGCTGCCACGAACCGCGACCTCGCGGCGGAGGTCGGCGCGCAGCGGTTCCGGGCCGACCTGTTCTTCCGCCTCTCCGAGGTCCGCTTGCGGGTCCCGCCCCTGCGCGAGCGGCGCGACGACGTCCTGCCGATAGCGTCCGCGATCGCGCGCGAGATGGACCCCGGGGCCTCGCTCTCGCCCGAGGCGATCGCCGCGCTCGAAGCGCGGGAATGGCCCGGGAACGTGCGCGAGCTCGCCAACGTCGTGCGGCGCGCGGTCGTCGCGGCGGCGGGCGTCCCCGTCCGGCCGGAGCACCTCGGCCCCGCCGACCTGCCGACCCTGCCAGAGGATGCGGGGCCGAAGCTCTCGATCGATCTGCGCCTTCCGCTCGCCGAGGCGCGCGACCGCGTCCTCGCCGACTTCCACCGCCTCTACCTGCAGGGTCTGGTCGATCGGATCGGAAGCGACCCGCGCGCCCTCGCCCGCCACGCGGGCGTCCACGAGAAGTCGATCTTCCGACTCCTGCGAAACGCGGGGATCAAGAAGGGGTAGCCGCGCCGGTTACCCGGTCACGGCCGAGGCTACTTTCCGCGCAGGGCGACGCGAGGGATCTCGCACACCTGGCGCATGGCACGACGCTGGCACTGCAACGGCGGACGTTCGCCAGGAGGTGCCCGATGAAGAGTCGTCTTGCTTCGCTGTCGTTGCTCGGTGTCGTGTTGTCCTCGAGTCCCGCGCGCGCTCAGTCGATCGAGCTCTTCCTCGACGAGGACTTCACGGTGACCGAGGGCCCCGCCCCGAGGTTCGGGACGGACGACTACCTGTGGATCGTCGCGTTCCCCTCGGGCGACGTCGGTGGGGGACTGACGGGAGCGGAGTTCCGCATCACCGGGATGCCCGACGGATGGCTCGCCTCGTTCGAGGTCTCGGAGGCCGCGAACATCGTGCTCGGGGCGCCGTTCTCGAACCGGGTCAACATCGCGTTTCCCGAGTGCCAGGTCGGCGACTCGGTCTTGCTCGGGAAGGCGCAGTTCATCTTCGACGACGAGGACGCAGCGGCGGCGACCTTGCGCGTCGAGATCGGGGATCCGCCCACGAACCCGTTCTACGAGGGCCCCATCGTCACCGCCTGCGACGGCCCGCTCTTCACCGCGCACACCATGGAGGGAGGGGAAGCGGGCTTGACGTCGGACGACGTTGGAGGCGATGCCGACACGGACACGGACGTCGACTCGGACACGGACACGGACACGGACGTCGACACGGACACGGACACGGACGTCGACTCCGACTCGGACGTCGATTCGGACGCGGACGCGGACTCCGATTCGGACTCCGACTCGGACGTGGGACCGGACCTCGACGCGGACGTCGACGCGGACTCCGACACCGACGCGGACGCCGACCTCGACACCGACTCCGGTGCGGAACTGGACGGCGACGGCGCCCTCACGACGCCAGGGTGCGCTTGCGGATCCACGGGATCGCCTACCGGCCTCGGCCTCGCCTTGCTCGCACTGGGACTCGTCGCCCTCTCGCGCCGACGCGGCGCGTGGCTGCTCGCGCTTCCGCTGCTCTTCGCGCCGGCCGCCGCGCGCGCGCAGGCGATCACGATGTGGCTCGACGAGGACGAATCCGTCTGCGCGGGACCGATGCCGGACATCTTCGCGGGAGGCGAGATCCGGATCGTCGCGATCCCCGAGGGGGATCTCGCAGACGGAATCACGGGCGCCGAGTTCCGGATCACGGGCGTTCCCGAAGACTGGGCCGTCTTCTGGACGGCTGCGCCCGGCGTGACGATCGTGCTGGGCAACCCGTTCGTGGACGGCGACGGCGCCGGCGGCGCGAACATCGTGTGGGGCGAGTGCCAGGACGGCGACTCGGTGCTCCTCGGCACTGCCCGCTTCTGGGGCGATCCCGTCGAAGACCTCGAACTGCGCGTCGAGATCAAGGACCCGCCGTCGAACCCGTTCTACACGGGCCCGGTGCTGACGGCCTGCGACTTCCCGATGTTCACCGCGTACTCGGTCGAAGGCGGGACCGTCGTGCTCGACCCGAGCGGCGATGCGCCCTGCGGGATCGGCTGCGGCGACGGGAACCTGGACGACGCCGAGGCGTGCGACGACGGCAACGCGCTCGACACCGACGCGTGCGTCGCTAGCTGCGCACTCGCCGCATGTGGCGACGGTTTCGTGCAGGACGGCGTCGAGGATTGCGACGACGGCAACGCGCTCGACACCGACGCGTGCGTCGCGGACTGCGCGCTCGCCGCGTGCGGCGACGGCTTCGTTCAGGACGGCGTCGAGGGGTGCGACGACGGCAACGCCGTCGACACGGACGCATGCGTCGCGGGCTGCGCGTCAGCCGCGTGCGGCGATGGGTTCGTTCAGGACGGCATCGAGGCGTGCGACGACGGCAACGCGCTCGACACGGACGCATGCGTGGACGGCTGCGTGCTCGCGACGTGCGGGGACGGCTTCCTGCAAGACATCGCCGAAGAGTGCGACGACGGAAACCTCGCCGTCGGAGACGGCTGCACCGACACATGCCTCGTCGAGGAGGCTGGCGGCGACGCCGACACGGACACGGACACGGACACGGACGCGGACACGGACGCGGACGCGGACTCAGACACGGACACGGACACGGATACGGACGCGGACACGGACGCGGACACGGACGCGGACACGGATGCGGATGCGGATGCGGATGCGGATGCGGATGCGGACGCGGATGCGGACTCGGATGCGGATACGGACTCGGACATGGATGCCGACTCCGACTCCGCGGACGCCCCCGCGGAAGACGCACCTGGCTGCAACTGCACCACCACCCCGGGCTCCTCTTCCGGGCTACCGGCCATCTTCACACTCGTCGTGACCACAGCATGGGCGCGCCGCCGTCGACCCGCCTAGCCCACTCCTCCGCAGGCGGCGCAGCCCGCGGGCTGCTGCGCAACGACCGCCTTGCACGACACGCACTCGACCTTCGTCGGCTGGTGGCCGGCCTCCCCCCAGTCCGACGTCGCGACCACCTTGCGCGCAGAGCGGCCGTCGTGCTCCTGCGCGACAGCGACCAGGACCCACACGGCGAGCTCGGGGTGCGAGCACGCCTCGCACCGGTCCGGCACCTCCAGCGAGGGCTCGCGACCGAGCGCGCGCCGCGCGCCGTCCGCTGCCCCGCAAGCTGGACAGTCCTCCCGCGCGAACGCCTTCTGGCCGCAACGCACGCAGGACGCCTCGAAGACGGCCGCGACGAAGTCCTCCCCTTCGTAGGTCCACCTCGGCGGCCCGAGAGGGTCCCCCATGAACGTCCTGAGGACGCCTGGAACGATCGCCCGGAACCGCAGATGCCGGGACCCGCACGCACACCCCCGGGCGACGATGGCCGAGAATTCAGCTTCGGTCAGAGCGCTCATCTTTCGAATCGGGGGGATCGGGCGGATGGGGCCATGCGCGTCAGTCGGAGACCTTGCTCGCTCGGTCCCCGTGTGCGGGTCCGAAGACGCACGCCGCGTAGCCCATGATCTCGGGGCCGTCGCGCGTCTCGGTGGGCGTCGGCGTCCATCCGCGGGCGATCCGAGCCTCGAGAAGTTCCTTCGCGGTGGGCCTTCGGTCCCAGACGGCGACCGCCGTGACCGCGCCGAGTCAGGTCGTGTCGTACACCAGATGGAGCTCGTCACCGATCGGAACCACGACGTCGTGCGTGAACTCGTCCTGAACGACGACGTCCACGACGATGCGCGGGGGCGACTGGCCGATTCCCCAGTTCACGACGTCCTGGAGCGTCCGATGTCCTCCCACGTCGGCCGCCAGGGCCGCGAGTCGTTCCTCCGACAGGCCCGCTACGTTCTCGACCATGTCCGATGATACGACGCAAGGAACCGAAACACCGTCATGCTCACGGGTGTCGACTCGGACTCGGACGCCTTCTCCGCCGAGGCTCCCCCCTCCAGCGACCCGCCCGGCTGCAACTGCGCCCCTCCCGTTTGACCCCTTCCCGGCCCCGTGGTACCGAGACCATGCGATGCCGCGATACATCACCACCAACCTCCGTTTCGAGGAGGACGCCTGGAGGAGCCTGCGCTACCGGGCGCGCAGCCGCGGAACGACCGTGGCAGCGCTGGTCCGGGAGGCGGTCGAGCGCTGCTACGGACCGGCCTCCGACAGCCCGCAGCCGCAGGAGGCGCAGAGCTCGCTCCACCGGTTGATCGGCATCTTCGAGGGTGGCGCCGACGACGAGTCCACCCAGCACGATCACTACCTGTACGGCTGGCCGAAGGAGGCAACCGATGAGGCTGCTGCTGGACACGAGCGCCCTGCTGGCGGCGACGCGAAAGGCGGATCGCAATCACAAGGCCGCGACGCGCTTCGTTCGGGAAGGCCCGAGGGCGGCGTTCGTGGTCTCCGACCTGATCGTGTGCGAGGTGGCGACGCGCCTGCGGGCAAACGAGGGCGCCGCAAGAGCCGTCGCCGCGGCGCGTGACTTGCTATCGGGAGCGATCGCCGAGGTCGTCTACGTCGACCGCGAGATACTGGCCTCGGCGCTCGCGGAGATGGCGCGGTTCGCGGACAAGCGGCTGAGCCTCGCCGACTGCGCGAGCTTCGTCCTCATCCGCGCGCTGCGCCTCGAGGGAGCGTTCACGTTCGACGACGATTTCCGAAGCTGCGGATTCGCGAGCTTTCCGGTGTAGAGCCGGCCTGCGGCGTCAGCTCCCCGCGAGCGTCCCGGACATCAGCACCACCTGGTACGGGTTGCCCGTCCCGATCGTGTAGAAGAACGTCGCTTCGCCGTCCGCGCCGGTCACGCCCGGCAGGACGTACGGTGCACGCGGCTGGCCGCCATCGGTCTCGCGACCCGGGTCGGAGAGCGAGTCGCAGGTGTCGACGTCCGTGGAGACGTGGATGAACTCGCAGAATCCTTCGTCCACCTCGGGGTCGTAGAGCGTTTGCGCTTCGGCGTAGCGGCCCCACGGCCACGGGGAGGTGTGGAACTGCACCGTGGCGGCTTCCTCGCACGCGTAGAGCACGACCCACCGCGCGAGCTCCTCGCTGTAAAAGGCCGACAGCTCGCCGGCACAACCGGCCGCTGCGATCGGATCCGCCTGCGCGACCCCGTCTCGCCAGCGCGGCTCGCAGTCGTCGGAGTCGCGCCCGCCCCAGAAGCGGATCGACGCCGGATCGTCCAGCGAGTCCGCCGGCTGCGCCGCGAGGAAGACGTCGCTCGCGCCGAAGGGTCCGGTCCCGAAGAGCAGGACGACGTCGCCCGAGAATCCCTCGGGCATCACGACTGCGCCGCCCGGTGCGCCGGGCACCGAGCCGTCTGGCAAGAGCACGGGCCAGACGTTCACGAATCCTTCCGCGAGATCGGGCAGATCGTAGAGGTGCTGCCAGGTCACGCCGTCGTCGTCGCTTCGAGCCACTGCCGAGAAGCCTCGCGTCCCCGGACCCGTCGTTCCCGTCGCGAACCACGCGTAGAGCGAGCCGCCGACCTCGATCGCCCCCGTCGGAACCTCTTCATCCGCGAGGGACACGTCCGGCACGACGATCTCGGCGAACTCGCCATCGCCGGCTTCGCGGAACGTCAGCGCCACGCAGTCGGTCGGGTCCGCGTCCGTGCTCGTCGCCACCGCGTCGCCCGGGTGCGGCCCGTTGTGGACGTCCGCGAAGAGCCAGGTCGCCCCCGCCGCCGTCGCGGCCGCGAGCCCCGCGCGTACGCCCCACACTCCGCTCGCGGTGTTGGTCTGGTTGAGCGTGACGTCCATCAGGTGTCGGTCCGCGTCGCCCGTGAGCTGACAGATCTTTGCGGCGGTGCCCGCCGGCGCCGAGACCGTCACCGCCGATCCGTCCTCGCAGAGTGGTCCCCCGGTGTCGGTGTCGGTGTCCGAGTCCGTGCCCGTGCCCGTGTCCGTGTCCGTGCCCGAGTCGGTGTCCGAGTCCGAGTCCGAATCTGCATCGCCGCCGCCGCCGCCGTCGTCGCCGCAGGCGGGGCCGAGAAGGAGAAGAAGGAGAGACCCGCGCATGTGTGGCCTCCAGAGCCCCCGGACGCCTCCACCGTAACCCGGTCCGCTTCCGCGGCGTAGGTCGATCCGCCCCCGGGCACGCGTTACACTCGGGTCGGAAGATGTCCGACGAAGCCCAGGAACCCGATCTCCTTCTCGGCCGGACCCTCGGCGGGAAGTACATGATCGAGACTTTCGTCGGCGGGGGAGGCATGGGCAGGGTCTACCGGGCCCGGCATCTCGGCCTGCAGAAGACCATCGCGATCAAGGTCCTGCACACGAGCTTCCAGACCGACCCGAAGTTCGGCGCGAGGTTCCAGCGCGAGGCCCTCGCGACGACGAAGCTCGACCACCCGAACGTTCTCGACGTGACGGACTTCGGTCAGGACTCGGACGGCACCTACTACATCGCGATGGAGTTCCTCGACGGGCGCTCCCTCGATCACTTCCTCTCGCAGTCCGTCCCGCTCGAGCGCCTCCTCGAGATCCTCTCGCAGGTCTGCGCCGCCCTCGCCGTCGCGCACGAGCACGGGATCGTCCACCGCGACATGAAGCCCGAGAACGTGATGATCCTCGCCAAGAAGGACGACGAGGGCCACGCCGTCGACCTCGTCAAGGTCTGCGACTTCGGCATCGCGAAGCTCGGGGACACGCGCGGCGAGGACGAGGGCAAGCAGAAGACGGCGGCGCTCACGGCGCAGGGAACCGTCGTCGGCACGCCCGAGTACATGTCGCCGGAGCAGGCCCGCGGGGAGAAGCTCGACGCGCGCACCGACATCTACGCGGTCGGCGTCATGCTCTACCAGGCGGTGACCGGCGAGATCCCCTTCACCGCCGAGAGCGCCGTCGGCGTCCTGATGCGGCGCTTGACCGAGGAGGCGCGCCGCCCGAGCGAGATCGTCGGCGGGGTCGACCCGCGGGTCGAGGCCCTGATCTTGAAGTCGATGCACCGCGACAAGGCGCAGCGTCACCAGACAGCGCGCGAGCTGCGCAGCGACATCCGTTCGCTGCTCGGCCTGCGCGGCTCGATGCTGCCGGCCGGCGCCCACCGCGCCGCGACACCCGCCGAGAGCGCGCAGACGATGGCCGTGACGACCCCCGGCGCCGTCCCCGTCGCCCGCGCGGGCCTCGCGCCGACGCGCCTCGGGGACGCCGTACCCACCGCGCCGTCGGGCGTCGTCCCGCAGACGCCCATCGCCATGCCGAAGCCCAAGTCGTCGCCGGCGCGCTGGTTCGTCGCCGCGGGGGCGCTCGTCGTGGTCGCGGGGTTCGGCGGCCTGATGCTCACGCAGGGCGCGTCGGGGACGGACGTCGTGGCCGTCGGGCCCGGCGCGGCCCTCCCGGTCGCCGCCCCGCCCGGCGCCGCCGTAGGGCTCCCGGCGACGGCAGCCGTCCTTCCTTCCCTTCCTGCGACGCAGGCGCCCGCGCCGGAAACGGCAACGCCGCAGGTGGAGGAAGAGGAACGGGAAGGTCCCGGGCGCCCGCGCACGGCGCGCGTGCGGCCCGAGAGCGCAGCCCCCGAGACAGCCGCGCCCACGACTTCGGCCCCGCCCCCGGTGACCGCCGCCCCGCGCCCGCAGACCGTCGTTCCCGCGACTTCACGTCCAGCGACCGCTGCGGCGCCGACCGGTCCGCTCGAGGCGAGCGTTTCGATCACGGGGCTGTCCGTCGGCGGCGGGTTCTCGTCGTCCAAGGTGAGAAGCTCCATCGAGCGCGTGCAGGGCCGCTTCGCGAGCTGCTACGCCGAGGCCGCGCGCAGCGCCGGGCGCAACGGCGCGGGCACGGTGAACGTGAGCCTGACGCTGGACGAGAGCGGGCATGCAACGGGTGTCGGGGCGCGCGGGGATCCGGTGCCCGGTCTGTCGCGCTGCGTGCGCGGCGTCGCGCAGAGAATTTCCACCAGCGCCCCGGATACGGGTACGGTCGACGTGTCGTTCGGCGTGCAGTTCACGCCGCGGAGGTAATCGCCGGTGAGGCTCTGGACGACGTTCGCTTGCGTGATCGCCTGCGGGTGCCTCGACCCGCTGGTCTCCGACGAGGTCCCCCCCCGCGACATCCTGTCGCCCGATGACGTACTGCGGTTACCTGAGGCGGAGGTCCCCTGGGCAAGCGGCGATATGGCCGAGCAGATCGAGGAGCACGACGGCGTGGAGGGTGGACTGATCCCACGTCTGTCCGGTTTCGTGAAGCGCCAGCGCATCTGGTACTGGGACATGGGGCCCGCGCCGAAGACGACGGCGCCCTTGTGGATCCTCGTGGGAGGCGCCAACGACCTGCCGATCCCTCACCCGCCCATCTGGGACGTCATCCCCGGCGATCCAGGGTACAGCCCGTTCTGGGAGGTCTTCTACGTCGACGTGACCGAGCGCTACGCGGGCGAACAGATCGTCTCGCGGCAGGGGCTCGAGGACGCGATCCGCATCGGCCTCGTGGAGGAGCCCGAAGCGGTACTGGCGGAGGTGTCCGGAGAGTACCGAGGTGTTTACGTGAACTGCCCCGTCGTCGCGGAGCACACGAAGGTCGCGGTCGGCGGCCTCGACGCGGACGGCGTTCCGATCCCGCCGTTTCCTTCCGAGGAGGAAGACGAGCACTGGGCGTACTACCGAGGTGTGCGCGTCGAGTACATCGACTTCGACATGAACGCCAGTTCGGAAGAAGACGAGGAAGCCAAAGACGCGACCCCCAGCATCGAAGCCGATTTCGGGGCTCCGCGGGCGACCACCGGCCGCGAGATCCCGGTCGGGGCGGTCTACGAACTGCAGCGCATCAGCGAGACACTGCCGATCTCCGAGCCGGAGCGCGGTGTGGACATGACGGGCGACGGCGACACCGTCGACACCAACAACGTCTTCAGCCTGTACCTAGAGGATCGGGCCCTGTACACGCCGCTGTGGCGCAGCGTGGACGTGATCGTCGCGGCCGGCTACCAGTCGATCGAGACGCTCGGCGAGATGGCCGCGGACATCATGGACGAGGAGCTCCTCTTTACCTTCGACGAGGACGGCAACCGTGTGCCCGAGCCGGCCGTCCTTGGCTGGGAAGAGGAGGACGAGTGGATGAACTGCCCCATCCAGACGAGGGCCGGGCAGATCTAGATGCGATTCCATCTCCCTCTCCTCTGCTTCGGCGCGGCCGGATGCCTCGCGGACGTCATGCCCGACACGGGCCCCGCGCAGCGCGAACGATGCGTCAACGAGGACAGCGATCCCGATCACGACGTCTCGTTCCAGACGGGCATCCTGGAAGGGATCTTCCGCGGCGGCGGCGCGGGCCCTGGCTGCAGCTGCCACGACCCCACGCAGCCGGCTCCGATCGGAATCGAGATCGGCGGCCTGACGCTCGCGGACTACCCCACGCTGCGCCAGGGCGGCGTCAACTCCGGGGCGAACATCGTCGTTCCCGGCGACGCCTGCGGCAGCACGATCGTGATGAAAGTCGGCGACGGGCCGCCGTTCGGGTCGCGCATGCCCTTCAACGGCCCGCCGTTCCTCTCGGCGGCGGAGCAGCAGGTGATCCGCGACTGGATCGTGGAGGGCGCCCTTGAGAACTAGCGGTCTTGCCCTGGCCCTCGTCCTGCTCGCCGGCTGCTCCGGCGGCACGCGCTCTCGGCGCCCCGACGGTCTCGACGTCTCCAACTACCCCGAGGAGGTCCAGACGGCGTACGGTGTCTTCGAGTACCGGTGCAGCCGGTGCCATTCGCTCGCGCGCCCGCTCAACGCCGAGATCGACGACGCCGCGTTCTGGGCGGACTACGTCGCGCGAATGCGCCGCATGCCCGGCAGCGGCATCAACCGGCGCGACGCGGACGTCATCCTGCGGTTCCTGACCTACTACACGGACCACCGCGAGAGCGGGGGGGCGTTGCCCTTCCGCCGCATCGCGCGCCGGGGCGCACCTTGAGGAGCCGGATCCTCGTTGGGCTCGGGTTCGTGGTAGCCGCGCTCCTCGGCATCGCCTCCGGACCCGACCGGGCCGAGGGCGTCGAGCGCAACTTCGTCGGCTCGGCGCAGCTCGACTATCTCTTCGTGCCGACGGACGACGTCGCCCGGCGCATGGCGTTCGACGGGTTCACGACCGAGCTGTCGCTCAAGCTCGCCGTCGACTTCTCCGATCACGTCTCCGCGAACGTGAAGCTGTGCTTCGGGTGCCACGGCTTCGAGACGCCGATGGCGTTCTTCGACCTGCGCGCCGCCGACGAGCTCAACGTCCGCGTCGGCCGCTTCATCCCGGCGTTCGGCGAGTTTCCGCTACGCCACGACCCCGCGAACCACCGGACGAGCGACAAGCCGCTCGCGTACGACATGGGCCGGATGCTGCGGCTGCGCGAGTGGGGCATGAGCGTCCTGCCCGCGCCGTACGTCGACAACGGTCTGGAGGTGAACGGCACACACTGGTTCGGCGACGACACGCAGTTCGACTACGCCGTGTGGGCCGCGTCGGGCTTCAAGGGCGGCGCGGACGCGACGGACCTCGACTTCATCCAGTCGCGCTCCGGAGCGCTCTACTACGTCGACAACAATTCCCGGCCCGCGACCGGCGGACGCATCGCCCTGACGGCGAACCTCGGCGAGACGACGGCCTTGACCTGGGGCCTCTCCGGGATGCGCGGGACCTACGATCCCGGAAACGACCTCTCCTACACGCTCGCGGGGACGGACCTGACCCTGCGCCTGTCGCGCTTCACCCTGCGCGGCGAGTACCTCGTCCGCCGCACCGAGATGTCCCTCGGAGGCGACCCCGCGTCGCGCTTCCGCTACGGCCGCGGAGACGACGGCAAGTTCGATCCGTTCTTCCTCAAGGACGGGTTCTACGTCGAGGCGGAGACTCCGGTCGGCCGGATGCTCGAGATCGTCGGCCGCTTCGACGGAATGAGACGCCTGGGCAACGTGACCAACTCGTCCCCCCTGCGCTCCGAGTCCGCCATCCTGCGCTACACCCTCGGCACCAACGTCGTCATCGAGCGCGCCCTTCGCCTCAAGATCTCCGGCGAGTTCTGGGACTTCTCCGACTTCGACGACGAGATCGCCGTCCACACGGGCCTCGCGGGAAGTTTCTAGGCTGCGGGGAGGACCGGGTCGCCCAGCTCTCGCTCGGGTCCGCCAGGCGCGCGTACACGGCCGGCGCGAGTTGACGTACCATCGTATGCGACATGCGCATCGCGACGACCCTGGCTCTTCTCTCCCTCTCGCTCACGGGCTGTCCCTCGGGCGAGGACTCCGAGTCGGGCGGGCCGGCCGACGCCGACGTGGACGCGGACGCGGACGGCGACACCGATCCGCCGCCCGAATGCGAGTCCGGCTGCGACTGCGCCCAGGCCTGCGACCGCGACCTCGCTTGCAATCCGTACTCCGACCGCGGCTATTGCCAGGGGACCTGCGGGTGCATGAGCAGCCTGGCGACGGGGGCCCTCGGCCCGGACCTGATCGACTGCCTCTCGCGCCGCCCCTGCGACTCCGGCGATCCGGTCGCCGACTGCTCGCGCTTCGTCACCAACGACGGCGAGAACCGGACGCCGGCGCAGGCGGCCTACAACGAGCGGTGCGGACCGTTCGGGGACTGCCTCTCCTGCGGCGCGGCCTGGATCCTGAGCGACGAAACGATCGCGGTGCTGGATCCGTGTCTCAATCTGGCTTCGTGCAAGGAGGTGCTGCCCTGCATGGAGGCGGCGCTCGGCGGTCTCTGTCCGGGCGGCGACTCGGACACCGACACGGACACGGACACCGACACGGGTACGGATACGGACACCGATACGGGCACGGACACGAACACGGGGAGCGACACGGGGAGCGACACGGACACGGGCACCGACACCGACACGGACACCGGGACCTAGGAGGCTGATGCGCCGCTTCCCGATCGGCTGTCTCCTCGCCTTCCTGAGCGGATGCTACAGTTCAGCCTTCACGCAGACGGTGCAATACACGCCGAGGCCCCGCCCCGTCAGTACGGTTCTCGTCTCGACGACACCGCCGCCGCCCGGCCAGTTCATCGAGGTCGGAATCGTCTCCGCGAACGGCTCCGACTTCGACGACGCTGTGGCGCGAGCACGGTTCGAGGGGGCGAAGCAGGGATGTGACGCCCTCCACCTGATGAGCGAGCAGGTCGTCGAGAGCATTGCCGGCGGCGGAAACTCGAGTTCCGTGTACTCCAGGTCACGCAGCGAGGTGCGCGCTTCCTGCCTCGTCCGATTCGCCGCCTCCGGAACCGCGCAGGGGCCGCCTCCGGGACCCGTCACGGCGGCTGCGCCGGCCCTCACGCCTTCCTGCCTGCCCGAATGCCGGGACGGCTTCGACTGCGTCGGCGCCACCTGCCTGAGCGCGTGCAATCCGCCTTGCAACGAGGGCCTTGCCTGTCTCGGACACGGCGCGCAAGCGCAGTGCGTCACCCCGCCGGCCGTCCCCTGACGCGGCCAATGAGGGCAAGGCGAGCATGCTCCATTCGTTGAGCGTGCGACTGAGCCTGCTTGCCGTGACGGTCGCCGGCTGCGGCGGGCGGACGGAGCCGTGGGAGGACGCCGGTCCCTCGGCCGACGCCGGGCTCGATGCCGGCGACGGCGGACGGGACGCGGGCGCCGACGCTGGACGCGACGCGGGCAGCGACGGCGGTGACGACGCCGGCCCGGACGCTGGCCTCGACGCCGGCTTCGACGCTGGCGACGACGCCGGGTCCGACGCCGGCTTCGACGGCGGCTTCGACGGTGGAGACGACGCGGGAACCGACGGCGGCGGTCCCGAGTGCGACGCCCACGCGGACTGCGACGACGGCCTGTACTGCAACGGCTCGGAGCGATGCGCCGGCGGCACCTGCGTCGGAGGCGTGCCCATCGCCTGCGCGGACTTCGTCGACTGCACGCAGGACGTCTGCGACGAAGCCGCGGATCGGTGCGTCTCGACGCCCGTCGACGCCCGGTGCGACGACGGCCGCTTCTGCAACGGGCCGAACTGGTGTGATCCCGTGTTCGGGTGCGCCAACGGCGTGGATCCAAACTGCGACGACGGCGTCGGCTGCACGACGGACGCCTGCGACGAGGCCGCGGACCGCTGCGTGTCCACTCCCCAGGACGCCCGCTGCGACGACGGCCTCTTCTGCACCGGGACCGAGAACTGCGACGCGGCGGTCGGCTGCACCAACGGGCCGGATCCGATCTGTGCGGACGGCGTCGCGTGCACGGACGACGCCTGCGACGAAGCGGCGGACCGCTGCGCCTTCGCGCCCGTGGACGCCCGCTGCGACGACGGCCTTTTCTGCACCGGGACCGAGAACTGCGACGCGGCGCGCGGGTGCGTCGACGGCGCAGATCCGAACTGCAACGACGGTGTCGCGTGCACGGACGACGCCTGCGACGAGGCCGCGAATCGCTGCGCCCAGACCCCCGTCGACGCCCGGTGCGACGACGGCCTCTTCTGCACGGGGACGGAGAACTGCGACGCCCGTCGCGGTTGCGTCGACGGAGCCGACCCGAATTGCGACGACGGCGTCGACTGCACCAACGACGTCTGCGACGAAGCGGCCAATCGGTGCACGTCGAGCCCGCTCGACGCCCTGTGCGACGACGGGCTCTTCTGTACCGGAACCGAGAACTGCGACGCCGCCCTCGACTGCGTCGCGGGGGTGCCCCCGAGCTGTGACGACACCGTCGGCTGCACCATCGACTTCTGCGGTCCGCGCCTCGACGCTTGCGTGAACCTGCCGATCGACTTCTTCTGCGACGACGGCCTGGCGTGCACGGGAACGGAGTTCTGCGATCCGGACCTCGACTGCCAGTCGGACGGGCCGCCGGACTGCGACGACTTCGTGGGCTGCACGATCGACTTCTGCGACGAGTTCGCCGGCGGCTGCCAGAACTTCCCGGACGACGCGGCGTGCGACGACGGCCTCGTGTGCACGGGATTCGAGTGGTGCGATCCGTTCTTCGACTGCCAGGCGGACGTGCCGCCGGACTGCGACGACTTCGTCGGCTGCACGCTCGACCTCTGCGACGAGGGCTCGGGGGGCTGCCGGAACTTCCCGGACGACGCGGCGTGCGACGACGGCCTCGTGTGCACGGGATTCGAGTGGTGCGATCCGTTCTTCGACTGCCAGGCCGACGTCCCACCCGACTGCGACGACTTCGTGGGCTGCACGATCGACTTCTGCGACGAGGGCTCGGGGGGCTGCCAGAACTTCCCGGACGACGCGGCGTGCGACGACGGCCTCGTGTGCACGGGATTCGAGTGGTGCGATCCGTTCTTCGACTGCCAGGCCGACGTCCCACCCGACTGCGACGACTTCGTCGGATGCACGGACGACTCCTGCGACGAAGCCGCGCTCGGCTGCACGAACACGCCGAACGACGCGAACTGCCTGCCGGGGGAGCTCTGCGACCCGCTGCTGGACTGCGTCCCCGCGCCCGCCTGCTTCGGAGACGCCGACTGCGACGACGGGTTCTTCTGCACGGGGGTGGAGACCTGCGTCGGCGGGTTCTGCGCCCTTGGCGCGCCTCCTGCCTGCGACGACGGGGTCGGCTGCACGATCGACTTCTGCGACTTCGGGGCCGACGCCTGCGACAGCTTCGCGGACGACGCGGCCTGCGACGACGGGCGCGTCTGCAACGGCGACGAATTCTGCGACGCCTTCGCGGACTGCCAGGCCGGATTCCCCCTCGATTGCGACGACTTCGTCGACTGCACGGACGACACTTGCGACGAGGCCGCGCCCGGCTGCGTCAACGCTCCCAACGACCGCAACTGCGCGCTCGGCGAGGTCTGCGATCCCTTCGTCGGCTGCGTGTGATCGGCAGACGTCGTCCACGGCTATCCTGAGCCCGTTGCGACTCCTCCTTCTCCTGCTGCCGACGGCCTGCTCCGCAGGCGTGGACCCCGGCACCCTCGAGGGTGCGTTCGCGCGCATGGCCGAGGCCGCCGAGAGCGGCTCCGTCCCCGGGCTCTTCGCCGCGCTCGACGACGACAGCCGCGGATCGGTCTCGTCGATCCACCGCGTCGCCCGCGAGGCGAAGCAGATCGTCGAGCGTGACTTCCCCGCCGAGGAGCGCCCCCGCGTCGCTGGCCGCTGGCGCCTCGCGGCCGACGGCCGAGACCCCATCGCCGTCTTCGAAGCCTGGTGCGCCGACGCGCGCTGCATGGCGGAGGCGCGGGATCGCCTCTCCTCGATCTCGCGCACGGTCGTCGCGGGCGACGTCGCCCGCGTGAAGGTTCGCCGCGGCCGCGAGTACCCCTTCGCGCGATCGCGCGCCGGGCGCTGGGGGCTGTCGCTCTTCCGGGACCGCCTGTCGCGCTGGAAGGTCGAGGTCTTCCGCGACCTCGACACGATCCGGGCGTCCGCGAAGGTCTTCGGTCGGGGCTCTTGACCTCGAGTTGCGCACGGACCTGCGCAACCCGCGGGGGTGCGCGCGATGGAAGCCGAGCGCGGCGCGGCAACGGCGTGAATCGCGCCTCGCGCCGATGCGTCGGACGGGCATGCAGATGTGGCTGCGAAACACGGGTCGGGTCCTCCTTCTCCTGCTGACGGCCTGCGGGGGCGGCGGCTCGGACGGGACGGGGAACGGAGACGCGGACACCGACACGGATTCGGACACGGACACGGACAGCGACACGGGTTCGGATTCCGACTCCGGCTCGGATTCCGACTCGGATTCCGACTCGGATTCGGATTCGGATTCCGACACGGATACCGCGTGCGCCCTGCCCGACGCCGACGGCGACGGCCACGACTCCGAGGAGTGCGGCGGAGACGACTGCGAAGATGCAGACGCCGCGGTCCACCCGGGGGCGGGCGACGACTGGGGGATCGAGACGATTGCCGACGACGCGTCGTCCTCGGAGAACCCGGCGGCCTTCGACGCGGCCGGTGTCCTGCACGTCCTTCATCGCGACGCCGACGTGCGGGCGCTACGCCACGCGTCGCTCGTGGACGGCGCGTGGACCTTCGAGGACGTGGATGCCGCCGACGACCCCGGCCGGCATGCGGCGCTCGCCGTCGCCCCGGACGACGCGCTCCACGCGAGCTACTTCGCCGCGGACGCCGCCGAGCTGCGGCACGCCACGCTGGAGGGCGGCGCGTGGAGCGTCGAGCGCGTCGCCGCGATGGAGACCACGCCCGGCCAGAAGACCGCCCTGGTCGTGGACTCGGCCGGGGCGGCGCACGTCGCGTTCGCGGACCTGGACACCGGCTTCCTCTCTCACGCGAGGGTCGTCGGCGCCGCCTGGGCCGTGGAGACGATCGACGACCGCGCGAGGACGGGCTACCTCGTCTCGCTCGCGCTCGGCCCCGGCGACTCGCTACACGCGAGCTACCACGACCTCGACGCGGACGAGCCACGCCACGCGACGAACGCGAGCGGCGCATGGGTCACGGAGACGATCGACGCGGGCGGGTTCGGGACGTACTCGTCGATCGCGATCGACGGGGCCGGCACGGTCCACGTCGCGTACCAGGGCAGCGGCGCCCACCTGTACGTCGCTTCGAGGGAGGGCGGCGCGTGGGGGATCGCGGAGGTGGACAACGAGGTCGGAGCGGGCGAGTACCCGTCCCTCGCGGTGGACGCGGACGGCGTCCTTCACCTCTCCTATTACTACGCCTGGGACCGCGACCTGCGGTACGCGACGGATGCGGGCGGCTGGACGGTCGAGACGATCGAGACCGACGGGTGGATCGGCGCGGACACCTCGCTCGTGCTCGACGCCTCCGGGGCCGTGCACGTCGTCTACCGCGAGCAGATCGAAGGGCATCTGCGCCACGCCGCGCGGCCCGACGGAGTGGACCAGGACTGCGACGGCGAGGACGGCTAGCAGTCCGGGTCCTTCATGCAGTCCTCGTCGACGCAGTCGATAGTCCTGCGTCCGCAGCGTCGGATGCCCCTTGACGCCCCGCGCGGCCCGGTAGACCGTCCACGCCTCATGAAGCGCATCGCGGTCATTCCCGGAGACGGCATCGGCGTCGACGTCACGCGCGAGGCGATGAAGGTCCTGCGCGCCATCCAGAAGGCGCGCGGGCTGGAGCTCGAGCTGGTCGACATGCCGTGGGGCGCCGATCACTTCCTGCAGACCGGCGAATCCTTCCCGCGCCCCGTCTTCGAGGAGATCCGGGACCGTTTCGACGCGGTGTACCTCGGGGCCCTGGGCGATCCGCGCATCCCCGACATGTCGCACGCGCGCGACATCCTCTTCGGCCTGCGATTCGGCCTCGACCTGTACATGAACTTCCGGCCGGTGCAGTGCCTAGACGACCGGCTCTGCCCCCTGCGCGGCCGCACGGCGAAGGACGTGGACTTCGTCGTCTTCCGCGAGAACACCGAGGGCCTGTACGTCGGCATGGGCGGCATCTTCAAGAAGGGCACCGCCGACGAGGTTGCGATCAACGAGGACGTCAACACCCGCAAGGGAGTCGAGCGCATCCTGCGCGCGGCCTTCGAGTACGCGAAAGCGCACGGCAGGAAGAAGGTCGTGATGTCCGACAAGTCGAACGCGCTGCGGTTCGCGCACGATCTGTGGCAGCGCGCGTTCGCCGAGGTCGCCTGCGAGTTCCCGGGGATCGAATCGTCGCACCTGTACGTCGACGCGCTCGCGATGCAGATGATCAAGAACCCAGCGCAGTTCGAGGTGATCGTCACGTGCAACATGTTCGGAGACATCGTGACGGACCTCGGCGCGCAGCTTCAGGGGGGCCTCGGCATGGCCGCGTCCGCAAACGTCCACCCCGGCAAGGTCTCGATGTTCGAGCCGGTGCACGGCAGTGCGCCGAAGTACGCCGGAAAGGACGTGGCGAACCCGCTCGCCGCGGTGCTCACCGTGGGCCTCTTGCTCGAGCACGTCGGATACGCCGTCGAGGGTAGAATCGTGGAGGACGCCGTCCGGGCGGCGCTCCGCGAGAACAAGGTGACGAAGGACGTGGGCGGGTCGCTCGGGACGGCCGCCACGGGGGATTTCCTCGCGGGAGAAGTCGCGAGGCTCGAGAAGGAGAAGAGGGCATGAAGACGAGCTTGGTTCTTTCGGTGATGGCCCTGACGGTCGTTGGCTGCCGGTCCACGAGCGGCGGCGGGGACTCCGACGCGGACGTCGACATGGATGCCGACACGGACACCGACGTCGACACCGATGCGGACACCGACACCGCGTCCTACACGGACGAGACCTCGAACGGCGCCTGCGGGAACGGCCGCGACGACGACGACGACACGTACGTCGACTGCAACGACTTCGACTGCTGCACGGCGGAGGTCTCGGTCTGCACCTGCGAGAACACCGACGACGCCTGCGGCGATTTCGACGACAACGACGACGACGGGTTCACGGACTGCGCGGATTTCAACTGCTGCGAGAACCCGGACGTCACGGTCTGCGCCGCCGGGTGCCTGACGGAGGACGACGACGCCCTGTGCGCGAACGGCGAGGACGACGACCGCAACGGCTTCACGGACTGCGCCGACTTCGACTGCTGCAAGAACGCCGACGTGAACGTCTGCGCCGCCGGGTGCCTGACCGAAGACAGCGCCGAGCTGTGTTGCAACGGCGAGGACGACGACCTCGACTCCTTCACCGATTGCGATGACTTCGGCTGCGACGCCTTCTGCCCCTGCGGGTAACCTCAGCCCGGACAATTCGTGAACCTCGCTACTGCAATCCGCGATACGACGCAATCTCCGCGCGTTTCCTCGTTTCCGCATCCTCGACGTACGTCCAGTACGCCTGCGGTGCGGAAACTCCGGGACGCGCGGATCTTGGCGGGGTGCGTGAATCCGCTTCGCGAATTCACGCCTCCCCTCGCCGTCTCGCGAATTTCGCTACGCGAGTTCACGAATCATCCGGGCTAGCCAGTGACGGAGTCGGCGCACGAGGCGGCCGCGCGCAGGTTCGCGCGCCTTTGCATCGCGCTCCCCGAGTTCGAGATGAAGGTGGCCCTCGCCCGCGAGGAGGTCCTCGGGATCCCCGACGACGACGGCGTGGAGGTGCTCGCGATCGTCTGCCGCGAGGCCGAGCAGCGCGACGTCGGCTACCAGGAGGCGCTTCTCGCCATCGTCTCCGCGATCGCCGACGAGCCGGAGCGCTGTGAGGCGCGCTACGCCGAGCGCGCGAGATCGCGCGGTCACGACGCGGTCCTGCGGCTCGTGCGTCCGCGCGGGACGGCCCGAGTGGACGACGCGAAGGAGCGGATCCCCGACTACGGGAAGGGCCGGCCCTTGACGCTCGGAGAGCGCAAGACCCTCGCGCGCACTGCGCGCCGCGACCTCATCCAGCGCGTCATCGCCGACCCGTCCCCCGACGTCATCGCGCAGCTCCTGGTCAACCCGAAGCTCACCGAGCAGGACGTCATCCAGCTCGTCGCGCGAAGGCCCGGCCACCCCGAGGTGCTGCGCCTCGTCGCGCGGATGAACGCCTGGTCCTCACGCTACCGCGTCCGCGTCGCGATCGTCTTCAACCCCTGGACCCCCGTCGAGGTCTCCGTCTCGCTCGCCGAGTCTCTCCTCTGGCAAGACCTGCGCCGCGCCGTGGAGTTCGGCGAGCTCCCCGCCGCCGTCCGCGAAGCCTGCGCCGACATCGCCAGGCGCAAGCCGCCGCACGAGTGGCACGCCGAGGTGGAAGTGGAGGTGGAGGAGGAGTAACCGCTGTCGAGCAAGACGTAGCTGGAATCTCAGCCTCCGCAGCCGTCTATCGGCGGCTGACAGTCGCTGGAGCAGCAGTCGACACAGTCATCTACACCGCCGATTCCATCGATGATCGCGTAGCAAACGGGCCCGCCTTCGGCGGTGCAGCACAGGCCTCCGCCCTCCGCGCAATCGACTGGCTCGCAGGAGGGCGCTTCGGAGTCGGTGCCCGTGTCCGTGTCCGTGTGTGTGTCGGTACCGGTGCCGGTGTCGGTGCCGGTGCCGGTGTCCGTGTCGCCGTCGGCGTCGGAGTCGGCGTCCGTATCCGAATCGACATCCGAGTCGGTATCGGTGTCGCCGTCTGCGTCCGGCTCACCGTCTGCGCCCGTCTCACTCGAGCAGCCGGCAGCCAGCAACGACGAGAGAATCCACGATGTCCAACTCAAGCGCGCCTCCGATCGCAGCGAGAGTATCGGACGTCGACCAGCGACGTAAGGCCAGCCTGGCGATTCCTTCGCATTTCGTGCCGCCGACTGACCCACGACGGGCTCGAGCCCGCGTCACGATCTTCGTGTCCCGGCAGATTGCGTCGCTTCCCCGTGACGTTTGCCACGTTCGTGCGACTCTTCCAGTGAGGGCATGCGCATCACCGCATCGCTGGGAGCGCTCCTGATGATCTTGCTGGCGTGTGGGCATGCGGGCCCCCCGCCGTCGCGGCCATCGCCCCCCGACCCGCGACCAGGGACCGCGCGTCCCGTCGTGACCGATGCGGATCGTGTGGGAGGCGAGCTCCTCGCGCGTCGCGCCGATGGGTGGACCTACATCACGGACATCCCTGGTCACGAGCGGATCCTGATCGGACTGGCCGAAGGGCCCGACGAGTCGATCCAGATCCTGGCGGTGCAGGCGCTCGGGGAGATGCACATCGAGGGTGCCGTGCCGACCCTCTTGCGTATCCTGGAACGGCCGGTGCCCACTCCGCCCGAGGATCGACCCCGATGCGAGGACGGCGCTCGCGTGTCGGATCCTCCGTGGGACCGGGAGGACGAGCGCTCCTTCGTCGCGGGAGAGCTCCATGCGGCCGCGGCTCGTGCGCTGTCGTTCCACTCCGGTCCCCAGGTCTCTCGTGCCCTCGAGCCGCTCCTCGGGACGAATCGGGGCTCGAAGGCGCGAGAGACCCGTGGAGCTGCCTACCGCGCACTCGCGAACGCGGGCGGAGCGCACGAGATCGCCGTCCTGGCCGCGCTCGACGCGCGGACGCAACCGCTGCCCGGGTGGCGGCGTGCATGCCTGGCGGGTGGAGCCCTCGAGAACGCCTGCCCTCCCCGAGCGGTAGGTGCCGAGGCCAGAGTCGAGGCCGGCCCGTACACGATCTGGAGCGAAGGACGAGCCGCGTGGTCTCCGAGCAGCAGGCTCTGGATTCGACGGGACGACGCCACATCGCCGACGCTCGATCGAGTCGAGACGGTCGAGGCTCGAATCCTGGCGGACGCCAGCATCCGTGGCGGACAGCTCCGCGTCCGCGGCCGAAACTCACGGGAGGAGCCGCTGCGCACGGTCGCCGAGATCGACCTGCGCGGTGCCTTCGCGGATCCCGACCGCGACGGCATCACGAGTCCCGTCGAGGCGCTCTTCGGGACGGACCCCGCCGATCCGGACACGGACCGTGACGGGGTGCTCGACGGCGACGACGGCTCTCCCCTCGCGGCCCCCCGTCCGTCCGCAGAGACGGAGGTCGTGTCAGAGGTGATTCGCTACACGTCGCGCTATCACCAGAGGGTCGGGGTTGCCGAGGTCGACTCCCTGGCTCGGAGCTTCGGGGAGGCCCACGCGGGAGTCGGCCTGGTCCTCCACACCTCCGGCCGAGCGCCTCCGCGGGTCGACACGCGCTTCGAGTTCCATGACCTCGACGTCGTGGGCGACCGCGCTTCGTTGCGCGCGACCGCGCAGACCTACTGGAGCTACCGCGAGACGCGCTTCAAGCTACGCGCCATCGGCGACACTTGGAGAGTGATCGAGGAACACACGCTCCAGCACACCGTGCAGTAGTCGCTCAAGGTCGGCGGTCGGGGGGGGTGCCGTCGGGGTAGCCGTCCTCGCGGCCGATGGCGGGCCTGCACTGGCAGACCTGGCATCCGCGGGCGCGGTCCATCGAGCACTCCGGCGCGGTAGCACACCTGATCTCGCGGTACTCCGGGCAGACCGTCTCGTACGATCGCAGTGGAGCGCATCCGGCGGCGAACGTCGTCCACAGCATCGCCAGGACCCGCACCACGCTCAGAGCGGGATGTCCGTCCCGTCGAAGTGCAGCGCGCGGCCGGAGTCCTTCGGGGTCAAGGCGTCGATGATGCGGATCATCCCCGCAACGGAGTCCTCGAGGGACGTCCGCGCGGAGGGGCCGCCCATGTCGGTCTGGACCCAGCCGGGATTGATCACGACGGAGATCATCCGCTCGGCCTTGAGGTCGACGGCCATGCACAGGCTCGCCATGTTGAGCGCGGCCTTGGACATCCGGTAGGCGTAGTAGCCGCCGGCCGGGTGGTCGGTGACCGAGCCCATGCGCGACGTCACGTGCACGATCTTCCTGCCCGCGCCGGCGCGCAGGTTCGGCAGGAGCGCCTGCGTCAGGAGCACGGGACCGAGCGCGTTGGTCTCCAGCACCACCCGCCAGTCGGACAGGTTCGCCTCCGCGATGCGCGCGCGGTCGCCGCCGATGCCGGCGTTGTTGACGAGGACGTCGACGACCGCGCCCGAAAGGGAAGCCGCGAAGGAACTGATCGAGTGCCCGTTCGCGACGTCGAGCGCGTGGACGGTGAGGGTCGAGTGGGCACGGGCCAGCGCGGCGAGCTTCGTGGCGCCCGCAGGATCGCGCGCGCCTGCGATCACGCGATCGCCGCGCTCGGCGAAGCGTCGACACAGTTCGAGCCCGATCCCCCGCGACGCTCCCGTCACGACGACGGTCGTCATCCGGCGTCGTCCTTCTTCGTTTCAACCGGATCCTTCCAGCCTCCGCGTCGCGCGATGGCCTTGCCGATCGTTTCGCCCGCGAGGGGAAACAGCCGCGCGCCATAGACGATGCCGATCACGATGGCGAAGAGGATCCACTCGTCGCGCGTCAGCCAGTCCCAGCCCACGTCCTGCAAGCTACCGCCCCGGTCCCGTGCTAACAAGGCGCGCCATGGCGGTCGTCCACCTGCGTCCGAACCACGTCAAGCCCGTCTGGGCCGGACACCCGTGGGTGTTCGCGCAGGCGATCGCGCGGATCGAGGGCGAGGCCGCCGCGGGCGACGCCGTGGACGTCGTCGACCCCTCCCGGACCTTTCTCGGGCGCGGCTTCCTGTCGCCGCGCTCTGCCATCCCGGTCCGGATCCTCACTCGCAAGCGCGGCGAATCGGCCGACGAAGATCTACTGATCCGGCGGCTCCGCGAGGCGATCGCGTGGCGGCGGGACGTGCTGGGCCTGCCGTCGGCGCAGACGGACGGGTACCGCATGGTGAACTCCGAGGGCGATGGGCTGCCGGGTCTCATCGTCGATAGGATCGGGGAGGTTCTCGTCGTCCAGACCGGGACGATCGGCATGCGTCGCCGCGTCGATCGGATTGTGGACGTGCTCGTCTCGGACTTGAAGCCCAAGGTCGTGCTCGAATCCGGCCCGGGCGCCGCCGCCGCGAAGGAGGAGCTCGAGCCGCCGCGCGGCGTCCTCGTCGGTACGCTGGACGGCGCCGTGTCGTTCCGCGAGCGGGGCCTCTCGCTGCAGGCGCGGCCGTTCGGCGGCCAGAAGACGGGCTTCTTCTTCGACCAGCGCGAGAACCGCACGCTCGTCGAGTCGCTCTCGAAGGGCAAGCGCGTCCTCGACGCGTACTGCTACTCGGGGGCGTTCGCGCTCGCCGCCGCGCGGGGCGGGGCGCGCGAGGTGCTCGGCGTCGACACGTCGCTGCCGGCGCTGGAGCTCGGCGCCGAGAACGCGCGAGCGAACGGCCTTGCGGTCGGGTTCGAGCGCGCCGACGTCGCGAACGTGCTCAAGAGCGCGGGGTCGCGTGGACCGCGCTTCGATCTGATCGTCCTCGATCCGCCCAAGCTCGCGGTCGACCGCAAGAGCGCCGGGCGCGCGCAGACGGCGTACCGCAACGTGAACGCGGCGGCGATGCGGGCGCTCGAGCCCGGAGGGCTGCTCTTCACCTGCTCGTGCTCACAGTCCGTCGGCCCGGATTTCCTGCAGCGTCTCGTCGGGCTCGGCGCGCGCGACGCCGGCCGGACGGCGTCGGTCCTGGACGTCCGCGGGCAGGGCCCCGACCACCCGGTGCCGGCGGCGTTCCCGGAAGGTCGGTATCTGTCGTGCTTGCTGGTCCGGGTGTCCTGATCGCCGATGGCCCGGTACTGCTGCGTCGAGGCGCGCACGACTTGCGGAAAATGCGGGCAACCCCTGCCGCTCAACGGCCCGACCCGTTCTGCCCTGTGCAACGCTTGCCACGACGAGACACCGTTGCCGGCTTCGTTGTGGAAGTCGTTGCTCGACGACGTGGAAGAGGACTGGGCGGAGGTGGCGCTGGGAGAAGGCCAGTCGAGCACGATCTTCACGGGCGGCGGCCAGTTCCAGCGCAACTGGTACAAGGCGAACCCGCGCTGCGGCAAGTGCAAGACGCCGCTGCCGGCCGACGACATCCCCACCGGGACGGACGGCACCGTCCACTGCCCGTCGTGCGGCACGGCCATGATCACGCACCCGGCGCCCGCCTGGCTCATGCAGGTGATGCCCACGGTCGTCCAGGTCTTCGGCGGGGTGAAGGACACGGACACGCCGGCGGTGGGCGCGGTCGCGGAGGCCGACGCCACGGCGCCGCAGCCGATCCTCATGACCTGCCCGCAGTGCGGAGGCGCGCTCAAGATCACGACCGAGAGCGCCCGTATCTCGGCCTGCACGTTCTGCAAGGCCGACGTCTACCTGCCGGACGACATCTGGAAGCGGCTGCATCCGGTCAAGACCGTCGGCGAGTGGTTCCTGCGGCTCGCGGGCGAGGGGAAGTCGAAAGAGCCGGAGGACGACACCGGCGATCCGTCCGCCGCGGACGACTCCGAGCCGGAGCACGAGCACGACCCGGACATCCCCGAGGTTGCCGCTGCGGGAGGCGGGCGTTCGATGACCGGCATCGTGATCGGCGTGATCGTCGTGCTCGGCGCTCTCAGCTACGGCGGTTTCCAGCTGGGCGGCTTCAGCCTCAACGCCCCCATCCAGGGTCCCTCCGGTCCTGCCGCGTCCGGACAGCTGCAGGCCTCCGGTCCCCGGCTCGGCAACTGGACGATGGCGCCGACCTCGTGCACTTCGCTCGCGGCGTTCGGAACGAGCGGGGCGGAGCTGCGCGGAGCGGACGCGCATTCGATCCGCGTCATGCAAGACCCCGCCCTTCACGTCGTGGCGGGTCCGGGCGTCGACGGGCTCATGGTGGACTTCGCCGTCTGCGCGGTATTGCAGGGCAGCGTGGTCTCCGCGCCGAGCCTCTCGACGGGCTCGCAAGTCGTCTCGGGGACCGTGACGATCCAGTGCACCGAGCCGGGCGGCAACTCGATCTCGGGAACGGCGACGTTCTCGTCGTGCCCCTGAGGCTTGCCCGTGGCGAAGAGCCGAAAGCGGGAACCGGCGCCTGCGGCCGGACGGGGACGGCGCCTCGCGATCGGCCTGTCTGCCGCCAGCCTCGCGGTGTCGGTCGTCGTCGTCTGGTGGCTTCGCGATCGCCCGGCGCCCGAGGGGCGGCCCGCCGCCCACGAGGACGATGGAGCGGTCGAGGTCGCGCAGACGTTCCTCAACCACTGGAGCCGCTTCGAGTACGGCGAAGCGATCCTCGTGTCGACGGGAGACGCCCAAACCCGCGTGCTCCTCGCCATGGAGAAAGAGCTGTCGCTCGACCCACGCGAGCAGGAGACCGCCGCGGCGCTGCGTGCCGAGGTCGAGGACGTGCGCCTGCAGCTGCGCGTGCGCCAGGTCCTCGATCGGGGGCCCGTCAAGAAGACCCTCCACGTCACGGCCTACGCGCACGAGGGGGATGACGTCTTCGAGCGCGACCAGGTGTTCCACCTCGAGCGGGAAGAAGGTGTCTGGAAGGTCGCGCGGTGGGACACGGGGACGCGCCCCGAGGACAAGCGCAGATGAAACGAAAGCTGGGACCCGCTGGAGGCAGCGATCGCGAGCTCTTCCTCGGGACGCGCGCGCACTACACCGACGGCGCCCTTTACGATCACCTGTACCGCAGGCGGCGCAGCGACGTGCGGTGGTACGAGAAGCTCGCCGCGGCGCACGGCGGCCCGGTGCTCGAGCTCGGCTGCGGGACCGGGCGCATCACGCTGCCAATCGCCCGCGCCGGAGTCGAGATCGTGGGCGTCGATCTGTCCCGCGCGATGCTCGACCGGGCCGCGCGCCAGCTCAGGCGGCTCCCGGCGGCGGCGCGCAAGCGAGTCCGGATCGAGCACGGCGATCTGCGGACGGTCCGGCTCGGGCGACGTTTTCCGCTCGTGATCGCCCCGTTCAACGCGCTGCAGCACCTCTACGATCGCGCGGACTGGGAGGCGGCACTCGCCACGGTTCGAGCGCATCTGGCGCCCGCGGGCAAGTTCGTCTTCGACGTGCTCTTGCCGGAGCCGATCGTGCAAGCCCGTGCGCCGCTGCGCAGGTTCTCGAAGACGAAGCTCAAGCACCCGGAGACGAAGCGCCCGTTCCAATACACGGAGGCGTTCGTCCACGAGCGGCAGCGCCAGCTCCTCTTCATCTACGAGTTTCTGGACGACGAGACCGACCCGAAACAGAACCTCGTCGTTCCCGTCGCCCACCGGCAGATCTACCCGCTCGAACTCGAGGCCATCCTGCACTACAACGGCTTCGCTATCGCCGAGCGGCACGGCGGCTTCGAGGGCCAGCCCGTCTCGGAGGCGAACGAGTCGCAGGTCGTCGTTTCCGTTCTGAGGTAATCTCGCGCACGAAATGCGCAGGTTCGTCGTCACATACCGGGGACGGCGTCGCGAGCTCCCGCCGGGACGCCACGTCGTCGGACGCGAGCCGCAGTGCGACATCGTCCTCCAAGATCCGCAGGCGTCGCGGCGCCACGGCGCCATCGACGTCGGGCAAGACGCCGCCTCGTACGAGGACCTCGGAAGTCGCAACGGCTCGCGCGTCGACGGCAAGGACGTCAAGGCCGTGAGCGTCCCCCTCGGGTCGCGATCGACGATCGAAATCGGCGAGGACCGGCTTCTCTTCTCCGAGGTCGGAGCGGAGCGAGCGGACACGATGGACATGAGCCCCCCGGACCCGCCCAGACGGTCGAGCACCGCGCCGGCCATACTCCTGTCGGGCATCGCGCAGAAGGCCATCGCGTCCGGACACGTCGCGGACGCCGAGCAGCTTCTCGGCAAGGTCCTCGCGGATCTGCTGGGGCGCTTGCCGGGAGGGAAGGTCCCCGAAGGAGAGCTGACGGAGGCCACGCGCGGCGCGCTTCTGCTCGCCAGCGCCACGAAGAAGGGATCCTGGCTCGACTGGATCTTCGACGCATACGGCGCCGCCCAGCGCGTCCTCCCCTCGGAGTTCCTCGACTCGCTCCACTCGGTCGTGCGGGTCACGCGCTATGGACCCGCCCCGCGGTTCCGTGCCTACCTCGACGCCCTCGTCGCCCGCCGCGCGGCCCTCCAGCCGCAGGAGCGCTTCCTGCTCTCGCGCCTCGAGGGCCTCTGGAACGTCTGCGCGGGTCAGTGAGGTGATGGGGTCACTCTCTAGGGGTCCAAGTAGCTTATTTCATTAGGTTCCTGCGGCTTCTTGACCGGGGAACCACCGAACGGCACTGAGCGTTCCCGGTCACGAAGCCGTAGGAACTTAATGAAATCAGCTACTTGGACCCCTAGAGAGTGACCCCAGGCTTCCCTCCCAGCGAAGCAAGCGGATCGCGGTGGTGGCCGTGCCGACGTGGATGCCGTCGGAGAACCGGATCGCGTCTCCGGGATCGAGTCGCCGTGCGGACGCCCCGGCCGCGAGGATCGTGATCGTCTCCCCGCCCAGCGCGCTGAACGCCCCCGGATCCGGCGACGCCGCGCGGACGAGGCGGAGGATCTCGCTGGCCGGTCGGTCCCAGCGGATCTCGAGGTCGTCGTCGGTCGGCAGGGGCGCCGCGGTCGCGAGAGACCCGTCCTGCGCGCGCCCTTCGATCCCTTCGCCGCGGGCAACGACGTCCACGACTTCTCCCAGCGTCAGGATCGCGAGGCCGCGCAGGATTCGCCAGAGCGAACCGCCGGTCGCGTCCGGCGGAACCGCGATCTCGCGTTGACGAAGGACCTTCCCGGCGTCGATCTCCTCGGTGACCTCGTGCACGGACACGCCGGTCGCCGTGTCGCCTCGCAGGATCGTCCAGAAGATCGGGTCCGCCCCGCGGTGTCGCGGCAAGAGAGACGGGTGGACGCCCAGGCGGACGGGCGCGAGGCCCAGCGCCGGCGCGGGCAGGCGCCTCGGCCAGAAGAACGACACGAGCGCCTGCGCCCGGGCCGATGCGAGGATCCGCAGGACGTCGTCGTCCGCAAGATCGGGATCCACGAGGACCGCTGCACCCCCGTCCGCGAGGCGGCGGACGCTTGCCCGATCCGACCGGGCGAGCAGTACGAGGGCGATCTCGTGCCCGCGCGCGCGAAGCGCCAGCGCCCCGCTCGGCAGACCCGCATACAGGATTCGCATCGGGCAAACGGGGGTGTACCATCGCTCCATTCTCTGCATCCACCGACCGTGCCCGACCAGCCCAAGATCCGCGTCGTCGTCTCGGTGATCGAGAAGAACGGCCGGTACCTGATCACGCGTCGGCGCCCGACCGCGGTCTTGCCCCTGCTATGGGAGTTCCCCGGCGGGAAGGTCGAGCCCGGCGAGACGGACGCGCAGGCCTTGAAGCGCGAGATGAAGGAGCGGCTCGACGCGGACGTCGAGGTCGGCGACCTCATCACGAACAAGGACCACGCGTACGAGGGCTACACCATCGCGCTCTACGTCTACTCGGCGAAGCTCCTGTCGCCGGAGCTCACCGTCAAGGCGGTCCACGAGTTCAAGTGGGTGCGCAGCGACGAGTTCGACCAGTACCCGTTCCCGCCGGTCGACCAGGCGACGGTCGACAAGCTGCTCGGCTTCGGGCAGTGACGCCTGGCCCCTGCCCGAGCTGCGGCGCGCAGGCGAAGGTCGTCGGCTTCTTCGATCGCAGCGGCAACCAGGCGAAGCGCGCCGTGCTCGGTTCCGACTTCGAGCGCGCGAACGCGCACAGGCTCGTCTGCGACGCGTGCGGCGCGGACCGGACGCCGCCGGGCGCGGGGCCGCCGCCGGAGTCGATCGGCGACGCGCGCAGCGGGTCGGCCCTGCAGGCGATCGGCGGCGCCGCGTGGAGGACGACCGCGATCGCAGCGATGATGCTCGGCGGCCTCGGCGTCGTCATGGGCGTCGCGATCGGCGGCGCAGCGGGGATTGCGATCGCGATCCTCGGCGGACTCTTCGGCGCGGGCGTCGGAGGCCTCCTCTGGGCGCGCGGGTCGGCTTCGAAGCAGGCCGCGAAGGAGCGGTTCGGCGCGGCGCGCGAGCACGCGATCCTCGACCTCGCCGAGAAGCGCGGCGGGCGGCTCACCGCGACCGAGGTCGCCCGGGCACTGCGGATCTCCGTCGGCGAAGCCGACGCGGCGCTGACCGCGATGGCAGACGGCTCCCGAGTCTCCGCGGAGGTCTCCGACGACGGCGTCGTCGTATACGACTTCCGGGAGCTGCGCGCGGCGCGCCAGCGGGTGGAGGTCAGGGTGGACGCAGGGACCGAAGCCGAGGCCGAGACCGTGGACGTCGGATCCTCCTCGAAGGGGATTGCCCGACCGGAACGGGAGAAGGAAGGCTCGGGCTGAGCTGGACATTTCCCGGCGCCCGCGTCTCGTGTACTCTCCCGCCTCCCCAAGAAATCGCTCGGAGGCTTCGATGTCGGAGAACCGTTGCTGCGTGAAGTGCGACAGCATCCTCGACCGCGGCACCTACGCGGGGGTCGAGGTGGATCTGTGCCCCCGGTGCGGCGGCCTTTGGCTGGACAAGGGCGAGATCGAGAAGGTAGGGACGGCGACGGCGGGGCAGGTGGAGGAGCTCAAGCGCCTCTTGCTCGGCGACCCGAGGAACAAGCCGGCGACCTCGGATCTGACGACGGCGTGCCCCGCGTGCACCGGCACGCTCAAGGAAGTGGTGCTGGGACCCATCAAGGTCGACTTCTGCGGCCGTTGCCACGGCGTGTGGCTCGACCGCGGCGAGCTGGACGCGGGCGTTCTCGCGACGCGCGGCCGGGGCGACCTGGCGACGATCCTGAAAGTCGCCGTCGCGACCACGAAGTAGTCCGTCCCGGGATTCTGTACTGATCCAGCAACCCTGGAACGCAGGGTTTGCGCTCCGGATGCCTTCTGGCCGACAATCGAGGCCTTGGAGGAGTCTGACGGTCGACGAGTCCGCCCGCAGAGGCTCCCCTACGAGCCGCCTGCCGTCGAGGTCGAGGAGGAGTTCGAGACCCTCGCGCTCGCCTGCGCGAAGCACCCGCAACCGGTGCCGCCGTGTCGCCCTTCGGGTCGCTCGTAGACTAGAGCGCGCCCTTGATCGCGTCCCGCACGCGGTCCATCTCCTCGTCGCTCGTGTAGCGCGCGCGCGGCCAGAAGAAGCCCTTCAGTCCGTCGCCCTTGCGGCGCGGGACCACGTGCACGTGAAGGTGCGGCACGGACTGACTGACCTTGTTGTTGATGGCGACGAACGTGCCCTGCGCGCCGAGGGCCTGCTCGACCGCTGCCGCAATCCTCTGCACACGCTCGAAGAGCGGGCCGAGGAGCTCTGCCGGCAGATCGGGGAGCGTCTCGTGGTGCGCGCGCGGGACGACGAGGACGTGCCCGGGGAAGAGCGGAGAACGGTCGAGGAACGCCATCGCGAGGGAGTCGTCCAGGACGACGTGCGCGGGGAGCTCCCCGGCGACGATCCGGCAGAAGGTGCAGTTCACGGGGGGAAACGATTACCATCCATGGCCAGGAGGGCGCGAGATGAGAACGACGTTCACGGTCTTGATTCTTCTGGTCACGGGACTCTGGGGCTGCGGGAGCGGTGAGGGCGGCAGTGACGACGGAGCCGACGCCGATACCGACACGGATGGTGACACCGACGGCGACACCGACGCGGACACCGACGCAGACACGGACGCAGACACGGACGCGGACACGGACGCGGACACGGACGCCGACACGGATACGGACACGGGCACAGGCTCGGATACGGACACGACCTGCACCGGCGTGTACGCGGACCCGTGCCCGGACGTGGACGACGCCTACTTCTGCGAGCCGGGCGCCATGCAGTGCGTCGCCGACGGCGCTTTCAATGGCCTGTGCTACCCAGCCGACTGCTGCGACGAGGCTTGCGCGGGCAAGTGCTACGACGCAGCCGAAGAGGACTGCCCCTAGTCCACCCGCAGGACGATCTTCCCAAAGGTCTCGCGCGCCTCGAGGGCGCGGTGGGCGTCGGCGGCCTGCTCGAGAGGCAGCACGCGGTCCACGACCGGCCTCAGGCGGCCGGCCTCGACGTGGCGCAGCACCTCGAAGAGGTCGGCCTTCGATCCCATGGTGGACCCGAGGATCTGGATCTGCCTGTAGAAGACGTGGCGCAGGTCCGTCCTGGCATCCCAGCCGGTCGTCGCCCCACAGGTGACGAGGCGGCCGCCCCACGCGAGCGAGAGGATCGACTTCTCCCAAGTCGCGGCGCCCACGTGCTCGAAGACGACGTCTGCGCCGCGCCTGTTCGTGATCTCCTTCGTGGCGGCCACGAAATCGCCGGCCGCATGGTTCACGACGTGGTCCGCGCCGAGCGCCTTCGCCCGCGCGAGCTTGTCGGCGTTCCCCGCGGTCGCGATGACCGTTGCACCGAGGAGCTTCGCGATCTGGACCGCCGCCGATCCGACGCCGCTGCCCGCGCCGAGGACGAGAACCGTCTCGCCCGGGCGGACCTGCGCCTTCTTCGCGAGCATGTGCCAGGCCGTCAGGAACGTGAGGGGAATCGCCGCGGCGTCCTCGAACGACATCCCGGTGGGGAACGGCAGGATGTTCGCCTCGGGGATCGCGAGAAGCTGTGCGTTTCCACCCCGGACGTGTTCTCCGAGAATCCGGTACTCGCGGCAGAGGTTGTCGCGGCCCGCGAGGCAGGCCTCGCACCGCATGCAGGACAGCCCCGGATTGACGAGGACCCTGGTGCCGGGCTTGCCGGTCGCCCCGGGACCGACGGCCTCGATCTCCCCGGCCACGTCGCTGCCGAGGACGTGCGGAAGGGCGAGCTTCAAGTGCGGCAGGCCGTTGCGAGTCCAGACGTCGAGGTGGTTGAGCGCGCAGGCGCGCACGCGGACGAGGACCTCCCCGGGTCCGGGGATCGGATCGGGAAGCTCCCCGACCTGCAGGACCTCCGGTCCGCCGTGTCGTTCGAACAGGAGCGCAATCATGAGGGGCGGCGCTCCGCGAGGCGGCCTTCGGGCGCGCCCACGCAGTGGGTCAGGGCGACGACGATCACGAGCACCGTTCCGAAGACGACGCCGAGCGCTTCCTCGGAAGGGGCATCCTCCTCGGCCTCGACCGCGGCCGACAGGTGCCGATCGACCAGTGCCGCCACGTGAGGCTGCAGCGTCGCCACGGACGCCGCCGCCGACAGCCGTAGGTGCGGCTCCTTCTCCTGCAGCTCGCTCTCGGTGACGAGCGCCTCGCGCGCCGCGTGCAGGGCGTCGTCGTCCACGGCGCGCAGGCGCCCGGCGAACGCACGATCGAACGCGAGGAACGTCGCGACGGACAGGAAGTGCCCGAGCGCGAGGGCGGTCTCGTCCTCGATGTGCTGCAGGCAGCTCGACACGTAGCCCGACAGCGTCGGCTGATCGCGATCGAGCTTCTCCATCCCGCGATCGACCACCGCGCGCACCTCGTCCGCCTCGCCCTTCAGCTCCTCGGCGAGCGCCCCCACCACTTCCTCGGGCACGATCGCCCAGGGGGCGGTCCGGCCGAGCGCGCCCGATCCGATCACTCCGCGTAGAACATCGGGGCGCGCTTGCGCAGGAAGTTGCGGATCGACTTCATGTCGGTCTCGGCGAGCCCCTCGAAGTGGACGCCGATGCCCGGCGCGATGTCGGGAGTCGTGTCGTTGAACTCGCGCACCCACGTGACGCGTCCCTTCGCGACGACCAGGTGGCCGTCGGGGAGCGTGAAGTTGATCGTCACCTCGGCGCCCACCGGCAGGAGGTTGTAGGTGGCGATGAACAGGCCCCCGTCGGACAGATCCTCCGAGAATCCGGTGAAGAAGTTGGTGTCGCTGGTGAAGCCGATGTCCGCGTCCAGCGCGACGCGTGGACCCTTGCGCGCGGGGTGCGGCGCCGGCTCGCGCGGCGGCGCGCGCTTGTGTTCCGGGATCGATGCGCGCTCCTGCGCCTTGCCGACCGTGTAGAGGAGCGCGAGGCACTTGGCGACGCTCTCGGTCGCGACCTGCACGCCGCGGTTGTTGGCGGGCACGTCCTGAAGCGCCGCGAGTGTCCGCGACAGGTGGTCCATCGCGTCCTTTACACCCGAGAAGGCCGCCGGATCGTCCGGGGAAACCCGCTCCACGCCGAAGAGCGAGCCGACCGCCTTCGCGATGTGCTCGGTGACCGTCTGCGCGCTCTGGGCCGCGGCCGGATCGTCCTGAAGCGCCTGCAGCGCGGCAGACAGAATCTCGCGGGCTTGCTTGGCCGGGCCCTGCGCCGGGAAAGCCATGGACATGACGGGGGTCTCCTTGGAACGGTGGCGGCAAGGGTAGTGCCCCCCGGGGCCGGGAATCAAGGTAGGTTCCGGGCGTTCCCCCCGATCTTGGCGAGACCCGGCATGGGTGTCGAACGTCTGTGCTGGCACCGAAACCGACCCCCTCGAGGAGCACCTCATGCGACGCATGCGCCCGCTGACCCCCCTGTTCGTGTTCTCCCTGGCAGTCGCCTGCTCCGGCGCACGCGATGTCGCCGGAACGGATGAGCCGCGCGGGCGAAACGGGCGCCGCAACCAGGGGCCCGTCGTCCCGATCGCGACCGCGCCCTTCGACGCGGACATCGTCGGATCGACGCGCTGGGCGGCCGGTCACCGCGCGGGCATCCACGTCGCCGCGTTCCACGCGCGCGACATCGCGACCCTCGATCCCTTGACCGAGGGCGAGGTGTACGTCGCCTGGGCGGAAGGCGGGGAGCGCAGGGAACTCGCGCGCACGCAGATCGCGCGCGCCGGAACGGCGGACCTGGCCTTCAAGGTGCCCGACGTCGAGCCCGGCAACTACCCGGTGCTCGTCGGCATCCAGACGGACGAGGGGACCCGCGAGGTCCTGACGGAAGTCACCGTGAGCCGCGACGTGAAGGTCATGCTCACGACGGACAAGCCGCTCTACCAGCCCGGGCAGACGATCCACATGCGGGCGCTCGCGCTGCGCGCGATGGACTTGCACCCGGCCGGGAACCGCCCCGTGACCTTCGAGGTCGCGGACGGCCGCGGCAACAAGGTCTTCCGCCGCGAGGTGCGCGCGAACCGCCACGGCGTCGCGAACATCGACTTCCAGCTCGCCGATCCCGTCAACGACGGCGCCTACGCGATCTCGGCTTCAGTCGGTGAAGGGGCCGGCGAGGGACCCCCCGCGGAGCGGACGGTCGACGTCCGCCGCTACAGCCTCCCGAAGTTCCGGGTCGAGGTCGCCGACACCGAGCCGTTCTACCGGCCGGGGACGAAGGTCCGCGGATCGGTGCGCAGCGAGTACTTCTTCGGTCGCAAGGTCGCCAACGCCCGCGTCCGCATCGCGGCGTCGACCTTCGACGTCGGCTGGAACGAGTTCGCGACGCTGGAGGGACGGACCGATGCGGACGGACGTTTCCCCTTCGAGCTGGATCTGCCGCGCCGCTTCGCGGGACTGCCGCTCGCGCAGGGCAATGCGCTGCTCAAGGTCGAGGTCACCGTGCGCGACACGGCGGAGCACACCGAGCGCACGACGCGGACCTTCCCGGTCGTCCAGGACGCGCTGCGTGTCGAGTTCGTCCCGGAGTCGGGCCACATCGTCCCGGACGTCGAGAACGGCGTCTTCGCCGTCGTGACGTATCCGGACGGCCGTCCCGCCCAGGCCGACGTGAAGGTGACGGCGCGCGGGCGCGAGCAGACGGCGCGCTCGGACGCGGCGGGCATCGCGCGCGTGGAGCTGACCTTCGTGGCCGCGGAGGCGACCTGGCACGACGCCAACGCCCTCGGCTGCGCGAACGCGCTCGGCTACGACGTGACGGTCGAGGCATCGGACGCGAACGGCGAGCGCGTGCGCGCCGATCGGTGCCTGCCGACCGATCAGCCGTCGACGTCCCCGATCCTCCTTCGCACGGACCGCGCGATGTACCGCAGCGGCGACACGATGCGGGTGACGACCGTCGCTCCCGGTACCGGCCCCGTGTTCCTGTCCGTCATCAAGGGCGGACAGACCGTGCTGACCTCGACCCTGCGCCGGGAGGGCTCGACCGCGACCCGCGAGATCGATCTCCCGCCGGACCTCTTCGGGACGCTCGAGGTCCACGCGTATCGCATCGACGCGCAGAACCAGATCCTGCGCGACGGGCGCGTCGTCTACGTCGAGCCCGCGAGCGATCTCAGAGTCGAGATCTCGCCGGACCAGGAGGAGTACCGGCCCGGCGCCGAGGCGCGCGTCCGTTTCCGGGTGACCGACTCGGAAGGGCAGGGCGTCGCCGCGGCGCTCGGCGTCATCGTGGTGGACGAGAGCGTCTACGCGCTGAGTGACGCCCACGCCGGGCTCGAGAAGGTCTTCTTCACGCTCGAGCGCGAGATCATGACGCCGCGCTACGAGCTGCACTTCGACGATCACCACTCGGTCGAGTCGCTCATTTCGGAGCGCCCCGACGATCGCCGCAACCGCGCCGCGCAGGTGGTCCTCTCGGCGATCGAACCGGAGCGCACCATCGACCGGATCCGCGACGCGCGACAGATCCGCGCGAACTTCGAGGCCTCGCAACTCCCGCAGGTCTACGCCGCGGTGGTCGAGTACATGCTGACGCACGTCGCCTACGAGCGGACGGACGACGATGAGCTGCGCTTCCGGTCGGACCTGATGGACCGGATGATCCGGGCGGAGACGATCACCGCGGAGCTCGCGCAGGCCCCGGACGGACGTCTGCTGTCTGCCGGCATGCTCCACCGGCTCGACCGCTCGTTTACTTATGGAAGCGTGGCGAAGGTCGCGGCGCAACGGCGGCTCATGGAGATCTCCGGGGTGCTCGCGGGCCGGAGCGACGTCCGGCGCCTCGACGACCTCGTCCGGGAGGACGTGATCACGCGCGACAAGCTGCGCGACCCGTGGGGCGGCGAGTTCACGCTGCGCGCATCCGACAGCCCGCGGTTCGCTCCGTCGGGTGTCGCGGCGGGCTACGAGCTGTGCTCGGCGGGACCGGACCGGCGCTTCGGCACGGACGACGACGTCGTCAACCCGTTCGGCCGCACGGTGCCCGACGATGCGCAGGGGTCCTTCGCGAACTTCGCGCGCAGCATGGGCGGCGGCTGGGGAGGCCAGGGCGGCATCGCAGTGCTCGGCGCGAGGGGTGACGCCCCGATGATGATGGACATGGCGGCCGAGGGCGGCGGCCGGGCCGGCGGCGGCGGCTGGGACATGGCCCGCGTAAGGGCCGCTCCCGGAGCCCCGCCGCCTCCGATGGCCCAGGCCGAAGCCGCGGCGACGCGAGCGGAGGAGAGCAACGGCTCGGGAGACGGAGACGCGCGGCAGTCCAACGCGCAGCGCCCGGCGGCGCGTGTCCGCGAGTTCTTCCCCGAGACGATGCTCTGGCAGCCGTCCGTCCTCACCGACGAGAACGGCGACGCGACCTTGCAGGTCCCGATCGCCGACAGCATCACGACCTGGCGCATGAGCGCCTCGGCCTCGTCGTCCGAAGGACATCTCGGAGCCGCGACGCGCGGGATGCGCGTCTTCCAGGACTTCTTCGTGGACCTCGACCTGCCGCCGGCCTTGACGCAGAACGACGAGGTGAGCGTGCCGGTCGCCGTCTACAACTACATGCAGGAGACGCAGACCGTGCGGCTGCGACTGGAGCGCGACCGCATTTTCGACCTCGTCGGCGCCGCCGAGCAGAGCCTGACCGTCGAGCCCGGAGAGGTGACGGTCCGCTACTTCCGCGTCAAGGCGCGATCGCCCGGCAGCGGGAGGCTCACGGTGCACGCGCAGGGCACGCGGCTTTCGGATGCGGTGCGACGCGAGGTCCGGATCGAGCCCGACGGTCGGCCCGAGACCTTCTCGCAGTCAGACACGATCGAGCGCGGCGCGGAGATCACGGTGAACCTCCCGGAGGCAGCGGTCGCCGGCAGCGAGCACGGGCAGATCAAGGTCTACGGCGGCGCGCTGGCGCAGGCGATTGACAACCTCGACTCGATGCTGCGGATGCCCTCGGGCTGCTTCGAGCAGACGTCGTCGTCGACGTACCCGAACGTTCTGATTCTCAAGTACCTGCGCGACTCGCGCCGGTCGTCGCCCGAGGTCGAGATGAAGGCGACGGAGTACATCGGGCTCGGCTACCAGCGCCTGCTGACCTACGAGGTCGACGGCGGCGGGTTCGAGTGGTTCGGCAATCCCCCCGCGCACCGGATCCTGACGGCCTACGGCCTGATGGAGTTCAGCGACATGGCGAAGGTGTACGAGGTCGACGAGCGCGTGATCGCGCGGACGCAGCGCTGGCTGGAAAGCCAGCAGCGCCCCGACGGATCTTGGGAGCCGGACCAGGGCGGCATCGCGGAGGGCGCGATCAACGCGTACCAGGGAAGCGTCGTGAAGACGACGGCGTACCTGACCTGGGCGATGGTCGAGAGCGGCTACGAGGGTCCGGCGGTCGAGCGCGGCATCGCGTGGCTCCGCGGCCACCGTGGCGAGGCGACCGATGCCTACGCGCGCGCCGTGGTCGCCAACGCGCTGCTCGCCAAGGACCGCCGCGACCGCGACGGGCTGGCGATCGTCGAGCAACTCGCGACGTCGGCGACGCGCGACGGAAACGTCGTTCGCTGGGAGGACGGGGCGGGCCAGGGGATGACGTTCTCCACGGGCGGCGCGCACACGACCGAGACGACGGCGCTGGCGGCGCTGGCGCTCATCCGCAGCAGCCGGCACCGCGACCTCGTGACGAAGGCGATCGGGTTCCTCATCCAGAACAAGGACTCGTTCGGCAACTGGGACACGACCCAGGCGACGATCCTCACGCTGCGGACGCTGCTCGCCGTCGGCGAACAGGGCAGCGACGAGCGCGCGAACGTGACCGTGTCGGTCAACGGCCGCGAGATCGGCCGCATCGCCGTCACCCCCGAGAACCGCGACGTCATGCAGATGCTGGATCTGAAGCCCCACCTGCGCCGCGGCGAGAACCGGATCCGCTTGCAGGCGTCCGCGGACGCGGGCCTGTTCTTCCAGGTCGCCGGCGGCTTCCACGTCCCGTGGGGCCCGGCCGGACGTCCCGAGCCGGCAGCCGCGAACGAACCGCTGGAGATCGACGTCGCCTACGACCGGACCTCGCTGGAAGTCGACGACACCGTGCAGCTCACCGCGACCCTGCGCTACCGCGGAGCCCAGCCCGCGCAGATGCCGCTCGTGGACCTCGGCGTCCCGCCCGGCTTCGAGGTCGAGGCTGCGGACCTCAACCGCCTCGTCGAAGCGCACACGATCAGCCGCTTCTCCATCACGCCGCGGCAGGTGATCGTCTACCTGGAAGAGCTGCGCCCCGGAGCGACCGTGACGATCCAGTACCACCTGCGCGCGAAGTTCCCCGTCCGCGCCCAGGCCCCCGCCTCCGAGGCCTACCTCTACTACACGCCCGAGGAGCGCGACTCGACACGCCCCACGCAGCTCGTGGTCAACGCCCGGGCGAACTGAGGCATGACACAGGCAACCCAGGTCGTGGTGGCCGCGGCGCTGCTCGCGCTCGGCTGCGGGAACGGGGAGGTCGAGGCGGAGAACCAGCGTCTTCGCGGCGAGCTCGGGGAACTTCGACGAACGTATGCCGAGCTGCAGGGACGCCTCGACGGTCTCGAGCGCGACAACCAGGCGATGCTCGATCAGATGCGTGCGCTCGGTCAGAACGTGAACAACCTGACGGAGGCGCGCGCGGCGCTGGAGGCCGAGCTGGCCGCAGCGCGGCGCCGCGAGGAGCAGGCGGCCGCGCGACTCTCCGCGTTCCGACGGATGCTCGAGCAGTTCCGCGAGATGATCCGAGCCGGGCAGCTGCGCGTGCGGATCGTGCGCGGCAAGATGGTCGTCGAGCTGCCGGAAGGCGTCCTCTTCGACTCGGGCAGCGCGGAGCTCAAGGACACCGGCAAGGAGACGCTCACGCGCGTCGCGGCGATCCTGGCCGGCATCGAGAGCCGCGAGTTCCTCGTGGCGGGGCACACCGACGACGTCCCGATGCGCTCGCGACGGTTCCCGTCGAACTGGGAGCTGTCCGCCGCGCGCGGCGTGGTCGTCGCGCGGTTCCTCTCCGAGAACGGCATGCCGGCGGCGCGGCTCGCGGCCGCGGGCTACGCCGATCAGCAGCCCGTGGGGTCGAACGACACCGAGGAAGGCCGTGCGCAGAACCGGCGCATCGAGATCGTCCTGATGCCGAACCTCGACGAGCTGCCGGACCTCTCCGCGCTCGAGCAGGAGATCGAGGACGCGCCGGCCGCTGCCCCTGCCGCCGCGGCGATTCCCGCACCCTAGCTTGGTACTCGATTCCGGAAATACGAAGACGAATCACCGCGGAGTACGCAGAGGCCGCAGAGACGAAGAAACTCTGCGATCTCTGCGTGCTCTGCGGTGAACGAATACGTCACCGAACTTGCGGAAGGGAGAACTTGGCGATTCGCTACCGCTTCTTCTTCTTCGCGACCTTCTTCTTCGGAGCGGGCTTCGCGGCCTTCTTCTTCGGGGCGGGCTTCGCCGCCTTCTTCGGGGCCGGCTTCGGAGCCGGCTTGGCGGCCGCCGGCTTCGGGGCGGGCTTCGCGGCGGGCGCCGTCTTCTTCACGGGTGCCGGCTTCGCCGGAGGAGGAGGCGGCGGCGGAGGCGGCGGAGGCGGCGGAGCCGGCGTCGTCACGACCTCGAGCTTGATGCCGTCGGGATCCGCGAAGTACGCCGCGTAGTAGCCGGGCACGTAATGCGGGTACTCGGCCGGCGCGTCCAGGATCGTCGCGCCGCCCCGAGACAGCAGCTTCGTCACCGAGTCGACCTCGGCTCGCGAGTCCACGCGGAACGCCAGGTGGTGCAGGCCCACGCGGAACCGATCGAAGACCGCGCCCTTGTTCTCCGGGCGCGCCCCCGAGATGATCAACGTGACGTCGGCCGACGAGTAGAACACCGTCCGCTGCTCGGGCACCGCGCTCTTGGTGAAGCCGAGCGCTTCCGTGAGCTTGTCGTAGAACGGTTCGCTGATCGCGAGGTCGTTGACCGTGATGCAGATGTGGTGGACGCCACGTGCCGGCATCGCAAGGCCTCCCGCCCTTCGGGCGGGCGCACGTATATCACGGTCAGGGCACGATCACGTGCAGGTCCTGCAGGTTCACCGGGCTCGGCCAGCGGGGGATGGCCGTTCCCCCCAGCCGGTGCGCGCGGGTCGTGGCGAACCTTTCCAGCGCACCTATGGGGGATAACCCAAGTGTTTCCAACAGGTTACACGTGCGCTGGTCCACGACGGCGCCCGCCGCGTCGGTCGCCCCGTCCCGCCCGTCGGATCCCGCCGCGAGGAATGCGAACCTACCCCGGTGGCGTGTACGCCACGCGAGGAGCAGGGCCAGGTGCTGGGAACGGCCTCCGGGGCGTCTGCCGACCACCCGGAGGGTCGGCTCCCCCACCCCCACGAAGACTCCCCGGCCGAGACGCAGGTACCGTTCGACCAGAACTTCGACGGGCGCCGAGGCGTCGGGTAGACGGCGCGCCCGCAGCCCCATGTCGTGGGCGACGCGGACGGCGGAGTCGAGCAGGTCCGCAGGCCCTGCGACCAGGATCGCCGGCGCGCCCGCCCCCGGTCCCGAGCCGACGACCTCCGGGTCGTCGCCGGCGACGTCGGACGCCACGATCGACACGACGCGTGCAGGCGCCGCCGCGCGCGTCAGGCCGCCGCCCTTGATGTCCGAGATCCGCGTGCGTGCGCGGTTGATCTCGGCAATCGTCTTGCCACTCCGAAGCAGGCGCGCCGTCAGAGAGCGCTTGTCGGCGAGCGTGATTCCGCGGCGCGGCGCTGCGAGCGCGGCGGAAGCGCCGCCGGAGACGAGCAAGAGCAGCAGGTCCCCGTGGCCGAGGCCCGCGGCGATCTCGAGCGCTCGCCGTCCGGCCCGGACGCTGCGGACGTCGGGGAGAGGATGCCCCGCGCGAAGGGTCCGCAAACAACGCGAAACGATGGTGCCGTCCGGCGAGACGACCAGGGAGACGTCGTGGACGACGTTGGCCGATCGGATCGCGCGCAGCGCGGCATCGGCCATCGGTCCCGCGGACTTTCCGGCGGCGACGAGCGCGACGCGCGCTGGACGCAGGCTTCGCAGGATCTTCCCCGTCGCGACCTCGGTGCGGCCCGCGAGATCCACGCCGAGCACCGCGCGGCGGTAGAGCCGCAGGAGGTCTCGGCGTGTCACCGGACGAGCGCGAGGTCGATGGGCGCGTGCCACTGCAGCAGGACCAGGCCGATCAGCTCCGTGGTCCCTTCACCCGCGCCGTGCCATGCGGAGTCGGCGAAGCGTCCCCGCGCCTCGGTTCGAAGGTACAGGCCCCGCGACCGATCGCGCCACAGGGGGCACTCGGTGCCGAGCCCCAGGACGAGCGACAGACCGTCGGCGTTCGCCTGCACCCCGCCGGTCAGGCCGAGGCTGTACAGGACGAGGTCGCCGAAGTCGTCGCCGGAGAATTGGTTCTCGAAGAAGAGGACGAGAAACAATGGCCGCAACTCGACTGCGAGAACGCCCGAGTGCTCCCCGTCCGCCTCGCCGGGGCGCCCGTCCCAGCCCAGGACGAGCGAAGCGGACGCGAGGTAGCGCAGGCGTACCTCTGCCGCTGCGAGCGCGGCGGCGCCGGACGTCGCCCCGCCTCCGGCGCCGAGGTCCAGTTCGAAGTCTGCGTCGAGCAAGCCGTACACGCCGGCGCCGCCCGACTCGGCGAGCGCGGGCATCGCGACCGACAGCACGACGAGACCGCAGACGAGCTTCATCAGGCCCCTATAATGCTCGCCGCGGAGGACCCTTGGAAATGGCGAAGGCAGCGCCGAAGCGAAGCAACAGGAGACAGGAGACCGGCAACGGGCAACGGGCAATGCGATGCCCGCTGCCTGTTGCCCGTGGCCTGTTGCCGGTCTCCTGTTGCTTCCTCGGCAGCCTGACGCTCGCGCTCGCGGTGCCGTCCGCAGCGCAGGCGGTGGAGTGGACCTCTGCTGCGCAGGTCGGGTACGGGCGGCGCTTCTCCGAGGCACCGGAACATCTTCTCGCGCTCGGGGCGCACGCGGACGTCGTCTTCGGGCGCGAGACGTTTCGAGACTTCGGGTGGGGGCCGCACCTGGGGTTCTCGGCGCCGGATCTCGGGGAGATGCAAGTCGACGCCGGTCTGTCCGTGCTGCTTCCGGTGGGGGAGGCGTTTCCGATCGTCGTCTCGATGGGACCATGGGTGGGTACGGGAGAGGGGCAGGCCGGCGCGCTCGGCCGGGTCTTCTGGGGCGCCCGCCCGGTGAACGCGCACGCGGCGTACGTCACGACGATCGGGGTGTTCTTCGAGGGGAAGGCGAGCCTCGTGGGCGATCGGGGGGCGGACCTATCCGCCGGCCTTGCCGCCGACGGTTTCGCGCTGCTGTATCCGTTCGTGGTCCTGTGGGAGTCGATCTTCCACGGTCTTCCTTAGGTCCGCGACAACGACCCGCTCGATGCCTGCGTAGTCTCGGATCGCCAGCGCGGGATCGAACGCGCCGACTGCGGCGACGAGATCGCGAACCGTGGGCGCCTGTCCTGCGCCGACCTCGAGACACAGACGGCCGTTCGGGGAAAGCCACCGCGGCGCCTCGGATACGATCCGGCGGACGAGCGCGAGACCGTCTGCGCCGCCATCGAGGGCCGAGCGAGGCTCCCAGAGGGCGACGTCCACGGGCAGTCCCTGCAGATCGCCGGTCGCGATGTACGGCGGGTTGGAGACCACGACGTCGTAGCGCGCCGAAAGCGGGAGCCCAGCGAAAAGGTCCCCGCGGATCGCACGCACGCGGATCGCCGCATGGCGCAGGGCGTTTCGGCGCGCGACCACGAGCGCGTCCTCCGAGAGGTCGACCGCGTCGACGTCGACCGTCGGCCGCGCGCGCGCGACGGCGATCGCGACGGCGCCGGACCCCGTCCCGAGGTCGAGGACGCGCCCGCCCACCGAGTGCACCGGCAGCGCTTCGAGGACCGCGTCGACGAGGCGCTCCGTCTCCGGGCGCGGAACGAGGACCCGTCCGTCGACGAAGAAGTCGAGCCCGTAGAATTCCTTGCGGCCGAGGATGTACGCGACGGGCTCGCCCTTGCGGCGGCGTTCCACGTGCGAGCGCAGCGCAGATCGCTGTGCCGGCTCGAGCGGACGATCGTGGGCGAGGTACAGGCCCAGACGGGTCGTCCCGAGCGCGTGAGCGAGAAGAAGCTCCGCGTCCAGCCGCGCGGTCGTCGACCCGCGCGTCGCGAGGTCCTCGGCCGTCCACTGCAAGGCGCGACGTACCGTCCACTCGCCTCTTTCCTCGGGCACGGCGCGCAGCCTACCCGATGCTTGTGCGGCCTTCGTTCACTTCGTATGCTCGGCCCGTGCGTATCCGGGCGCTCCTGTGTGGGGCCGCGCTGCTCGCCCCCGGCGTCGCGACCGCGCAGCCCTCGCTCACGATCCTCGGGCTCACGTCGGTCGACGGCGACGACGCGATCGCCGAGAACCTTTCCTCGATGCTCCGGGGCGCGGCAGGCTCCAGTCGCTCGGTTCGCTACGTCCCCCGAGAGGTCGCGCTTGCGCAGATGGTCCTCGCGTTCGGCTGTGACGAGCCGCCCGATGCCGAGTGCATGCGGCAGGTCGGAGGGCAGATCCAATCGGACCGGATCGTGTACGGCTACCTGCGTCGGAGCCGCCCGAACGGGGAGCGCATCGAGGTCACCCTGTACCTCTTCGACGTACAGACGGGCGCGCAGGCGGGGACGACGGAGGATGCGATCCCCCCGACGCTCGAGGACGTGGACCTGCTGCGCGCGCCGGCGCGGCGGATGCTCGGCCGGCTGTTCGGAGAGTCGCAGGACGGGACGCTGCGAATCGTTTCAAACGTCTCGGATGCCATCGGGCGCGTCGACGGACGCGACGTCGGAGCGGTCGGGGACGGGCTGGCGATCGAACTGCCGGCGGGATCGCACCGTGTCGAGGTCGGCGCCGAAGGCCACCGCCCGCACCTCGAGACCGTGGAGGTTGCCGTGGGCGGGACGACCGAGGTCCGCGCCGCGCTCGAGCCGAGCTCCGGCGAGGGCGAGACGCCCGTGATCGGGGGAGAAGTCGACGACGGGGCGCGGCCGAACTACCTGGCCTGGGGGCTCACGGGCGGCGGCGTCCTTCTGGCCGGCATCGGGATGTACTTCACGATCTCGACGTCGTCGCACAACGGCGAGGAAGGCGAGTTCTACGAGCTGCGTGCGAAGTACCCCGGCTCGCCGGACGTCTGCGCTGAGACGAGCCTGACGGCCGGTGAGCAGGACCTGTGCGACTCCGCGACGCTGGGCAGCACCATGCAGTTCGTGCTCTACGGCGCGGCCGCGGTCGCCGGCGGGATCGGGCTGTATCTTCTCCTCGGCGAATCGAGCGGCGAGTCGAGCGCTTCGATCACGACTGCGGTGCGTATCGATCCCGCGCCCCTGCCCGGCGGCGGGGGCCTGCTGCTCTCGGGGAGGTACTGATGGCCGGCGAGCGAGTCCTGCTGTGCGACGACGAGCCGGCGGCGCTCGAGATCTTCGGTCGCGTGCTGCGCGGCGGGGGATTCGACGTGCTGCTGGCCCGGGACGGGCAGGAGGGCGTGGAGATCGCCCTGCGGGAGCGGCCGGACCTCGTCCTGATGGATCTGCAGATGCCGGTCATGCCCGGCCTCGAGGCCACGCGCCGGATCAAGGCCCAGGCGCCGGACATGGTCGTCATCGCGTTCACGGCCCATGCCGACACCGACGAGCTGCACACGGGTCTGGCCGCCGGTTGCGACGGGGTGATCAGGAAGCCCACGAATCCGCAGGCGCTGGTCGAGCAGGTGCGACTCTGCCTGGAAGAAGGCGAGTAGCGAAGCGAGAAGCAACAGGAGACAGGCAACAGGCAACAGGCAATGAGAAGCTCTGCGCCGGTTGCGGGGCGCGCTACAATTGGCGAGTGCGGCTTGGCCTGATCGTGGTCCTGGGGTGGCTGCCGGCCTGCATATGCAGCGTCGGGCAGAAGTCGCGGCCGGGGGCGTGCGCGGGGGGAGGGTGCGACGGGGGAGTCGACGGCGGGGACGAGGACGCGGGGACGCTCCCCGACGGATCGGTGCCCGACGCGTCGCGGTGCGAGGAGTGCCTGGCCCAGCGAACCCTCGCGTTCGACACGAGCTTCGAGTTCCTTTCGGGAACGCCCGTGCTGGACGCGACCGAGGTCGATCCCGAAGGCAGCGTCGTCCTGGCCGGCTATCACACCGGGGGGCTGCTCGTCACGGGATGGCCGGGGGCGACGTTCGCCGATGCTTCGGAAGCAACCTGGGACGATGCGGCCGGCGGCGAACCGTCGGGGCGCAGGTTCGACGGCAACGTGAACCGGACGTTCGGCGAGCCGATCGAAGGCGTGGGTCTCGCGGGCGAGGTCGACTACGCGCTCACCTGGGAGGGAGAGGTCTATCTGCAGCACCCGGGTGACGTGTACACGTTGCGGCTCGACGCGGACGCGCGGGGGTTTCTCGAGGTTCTGCAGGCCGGCGAGTGGCGGCGGGTGCTCAGCGCCGACGGCGTGCCCGCGGAGGGGACGGTGGAAAACGGCGCGATCGCGGCGTGGAAGCCGATCCGGATCGCAGTCGCGGTGGACGGATCGGGAGGCCGCATGACGCTCCAGTACTCGTCCGAGCGTCAGGCGCAGGCGGTGGTCCCGGCCGCGGAGCTACGCGCGGCGGCGACGGCGATCCGGGGACTGCGCCTGTCGGCGTACGACGCCCTGGACCTCGTCAGCCGCGCCGAGGAGTCGATCGATGACGCCGGTGGGTCGCACGACTGGGCGGCGGGGGGGCCCGCGGACCTCGGCCTGACGGACTTCGCCGGGTATTCGCTGCAGTGGACCGGGCAGGTCCGTGTCGACGTCGCCGGCGAATACGCGTTTCGCGTGGCGGCGAGCGGGGGGCACCGGCTGTTCGTCGACGGGCTCCTGCTGCTCGACGCCTGGGGAACGACCGCGAGCGACGAGACCTCGGAGCCGGTCGACCTCGCCGCCGGATGGCACGACGTGGACCTCTCGTTCGAGAGCGCCGCGGGAGCCGCGAGCGTCGACTGGCATTTCGCGGCCGGGAGCGTCGACCTGGCGGGCGAGATCGTCCCGGCGGACCGCCTGCGCCCGATCACCGGGAGCCGGCCGGGAGAGGTCCGCGAGTCGAACGGCGCGAGCTACGCGTTCGGCAGCGGGGGCGTGGTCGAGGTGTCGAGCCCGGTCGTCGTCGACGGCCCGACGGGCGCGACGGCGACGACGGTGGACCTCACGTTCCGGATCGTCCATGACGACCAGGATCAGGTGCAGGTGGATCTGCAGAGTGCGCTCGGGACGCGCATCGTCGTGCGCGATCACGTCGCGGGCTCCGGGGCGCGCAACGTGACCTTGCCCGACCTGCGCGATTTCGCCGGGGAGGAGATCGACGGGACCTGGCGCGTCTTCGCGAGCGACGACGTCGCCGTGACGGGCGGAACACTGGAGAACGTGATCTTGACCGTGGAGTACCGAGCGCCCCTGTCCCTGCACGCGCGCACGGGCGCGTACACGTCGCGCGCGGTCGACCTGACGGACGGGATCGTCTCGTTCGGGGAGGTCCGGTGGACCGCGGACGAAGGCGACGGAGACGTGACGATCCGCACGCGCTCCTGCCCGACGGCCGCGAGCTGCGGGGTGGTGGGCTGGAGCGCGGCGCTGCCGGACCCGGACGGCTCCCCCGCGGACGCGGACCCGCTGCGCTTCGTGCAGCTGCGCGCTGAGCTGACCGGCGACGGGCAGACGACGCCGGTCGTGGAGAGCTTGGAGATGGATTACAGCGCCTACGATGCCGAGTGCGTTTGTCCCTGAGGCGGTGAGGATCGCGGTCCCGCGACGTGCCGCCGTGTCGAATTCTGTGAACGTGCGAGGGGCCGGTTCTCCCATGACGCATTTCACGCCACTGGGTACAGTCGGGCCCCATGCGCTTCGACACCGCTCTCGTTCACGCCGGCCAGGAGCCGGATCCGTCTACCGGCGCGATCATGACGCCGGTCTACCTGACCAGCACGTACGTGCAGAAGGCGCCCGGCGAGCACCAGGGGTACGAGTACTCGCGGAGCCAGAATCCGACGCGGACGGCGCTCGAGAAGTGCATCGCGGTCCTCGAGGGGGGAGCCCACGGCCTGGCGTTCGGATCCGGATGCGCGGCGGCGGATGCGATGATGCACCTGCTCGCACCCGGCGATCACGTCGTGTGCTCGGACGACCTGTACGGCGGGACCTTCCGGCTCTTCGACAAGGTGTACGCGCCGCTGGGCCTGCGCTTCTCGTTTCTGGATCTGTCCGACCCGGCGGCGATCGAGGCGGCGATGCGGCCCGAGACGAAGGCCGTCTGGGTCGAGACGCCGACGAACCCGATGCTCAAGCTCGTCGACCTCGAGGCGGCCGCGCGGATCTGCAAGGCGCGCGGCGTGCGCCTGTGGGTCGACAACACCTTCGCGACGCCGTGCCTGCAACGCCCGCTCGATCTCGGCGCGACGGCCGTCGTGCACTCGACGACCAAGTACTTGAACGGCCACAGCGACGTGGTCGGAGGGGCGATCGTGACCAGCCACGACGCGGACGCCGAGCGCCTGCGTTTCCTGCAGAACGCGATCGGCGCGGTGCCGGGTCCAATGGACTGCTTCCTCGTCCTGCGGGGGCTCAAGACCCTCTCGGTGCGGATGGCGCGTCACGCGTCGTCCGCCCAGCGCATCGCCGAGTGGCTGCGGGGCAAGGTCGAGAAGGTCGTCTACCCCGGGTTGCCGGATCACCCGCAGCACGCGCTCGCCTCCAGGCAGATGAAGAACGGGGGGGGCATCGTGACGATCGACCTCGGCGGGGACCTCGCCCGGGCACGCCGTTTCCTGACGGCGCTGCATGTCTGGTCCCTGGCGGAAAGCCTCGGAGGGGTCGAGTCGCTGGTGGACTACCCCGCGATCATGACCCACGCGAGCGTCCCGCTCGAAACCCGCGCGCGACTCGGGATCACGGACGGTCTCGTGCGGCTCTCGGTCGGCATCGAGGACCCGGACGACCTGATCGAGGACCTGGACGGGGCCCTGAAGGCCTGATCTCCTCGGCACTGTGGGTACTTGCGCGATCCCGGGCCTGGCTGGTAGTCCTTCCGCATGATGAGAACCGAGGTGTGGGCCTTTGCGTCGTCTTTCCTTCTCCTTCTGACGGCCGGATGCGAAGAGCCGGCCAAGCCCCTCCATATCGAGGGGAGCTTCACGCTGGGCTGCCCGGAGGGCGGATGCGGCGGACGGGCGTTGCAGTTTGCCGGCGACGACGGGGGCTCGAACACGACGGACGTCACCGGCGGCGACTGGCCGCAGGTCCACGGGACCTGCGCGATCACGGGGCTGGACGGTGGGTCCAAGAACGTCACGGCCATCGTCGCCAGCAAGCCGCTCGGCGATCGACAGGAGCGCTACGGAATCGAGATCGTGAGTGCGATCGTGACGGGCGGCG